>JAABUN010000766.1_pt1 | contig 79569 bp, 76 predicted proteins | sample 5559311 | NCBI WGS metagenome assembly JAABUN01 (sample SAMN10711877, study PRJNA513370) | rock metagenome | isolation source: Antarctica rocks | place: Antarctica: Victoria Land, Siegfried Peak sud | reverse complement strand
GGTGGGAGGCCTACCCGGTGCTGGCGGAGCGATACTGGGACGGGGCGGCCAAGGATCGACCGTTCGCCTATTGGGTATGGGGCAACATCGGGGCCCTGCTGATCTCCGCCGGGCCGATGGTCGGGTCGGGGATAGCTCTGCTGGTGGCAGGGCCGCGACGCGACGTGCTGAGCCGCGACAACACCCGGGTGGTGCTCTGGCTCGCTGGCGCGGCGGTCGTGATGATCCTGGTGGCGGACCTATCGCGGATGAGCAAGGCAGAAGTCGAGCGCATCTGGCTGCCGTTCATACCGTGGCTCACCCTGTCGCTGGCGTTGCTTCCGCAGCGCTGGCTTCGCCCGGCCTTGGGGCTTCAGTTGGCGACCGCGCTGATCATCGAGACGTTGCTCTATACCAGTTGGTGAAGGGCAGGGCACACCGCTGGACATCTGCTCGCTGTGCAGCGGAAGTCATGCCCGTAGCGGGGCCGTCGCAAATTCTGCCAGGCCCTGCTCCGGCGACACCTGGGCGGTGAACTCGAGCTCATCGGCGGCCCTGGCCGACGAGGCGACGATATGTCGCACATCGCCGAGCCGATAGCCGCCGGTGATCTGCGGCTCCACGTCTGTCCCAGTGCCAGCAGCCACCTGCCGAGCCACATCGGCAATCGCGACCGGCTGCCCCGAGCACACGTTGTAGGCATCGAACCTCGGCCCGTTGCCTTCAGCGAGTGCACGGATCGCGAGCACGTTGGCCCGAGCGACGTCGCTGACGTGCACAAAGTCCCGCATCTGGGTGCCGTCTTCGTAGACCTGGGGCGCCTCGCCCCGCTCCAGCGACGAGCGGAACATCGCCGCCACCCCGCTGTATGGCGTGTCCCTCGGCATACCCGGGCCGTAAACGTTGTGATACCTCAGCGCAATCGCCGAGCCGCCCGCCTGCCGAACCCACATCAGCGTGTAGTGCTCCTGCGCGAGCTTGCTGACGGCATACGTGCTGCGGGGGTCCATTGCGGCGGACTCGTCAACGAGATTCCACACGAGCGCAGAGTCACAGACCGGGCAGTGGTTGTCGAAGTCGCCTGAGGCCAACGCGTCGGCCGTGCGCGGAGGTGGCGATTGCTGACCGTGTTCTGCGCAGTCGTAGCGGCCCTCGCCGTAGACGACCATCGAGGAGGCCAGCACCATCCGAGTCACGCCCGCTTCGTGCATCGCGGCGAGCAGCGCGGCTGTCCCGAGGTCGTTATGTGCGGCGTATGCAGGCAGGTCGGCGACCGTGACCCCGGCACCGACGACGGCGGCTTGGTGACAGACGACGTCGATGCCCTTGAGCAGCCCCGGCCACGGGCCTCCGGCATGTGCGTCGCGGACGTCGAGTTGGTGCGTCCCTTCGGGCGCATGAGATTCGCCGTGCGCCATCGGCAGCATGAGGTCGACGCGCACCACTTCGTCGCCATCCGCTTCGAGTTGGCGGCCAATCTCTCCACCGATGAACCCGGCCGATCCGGTCAATAGGACCCTCATCGGGTGCCCGGAATGTCGTAGGTCAGGTCCATTCCGCTCGCCCACATGGAACAACTGCAGCCGTCGGGGTTGGGTAGGGCTTCGATGGTGTCGGCCAAGAGACTTTTGAGGCGGTCAAGATTCTTTTTGAAGAGGGCGAACACTTCGGCTTGGCCGACGCCGTCACCGCTGTCGGCTCCGGCGTCCATGTCTGTGACCAGGGCAATCGCGGCGTAACACTGCTGCATCTCACGGGCCAGGGCCGCCTCGGGGGCACCGGTCATGTTGATCAGTGACCACCCGGAGGCGGCGTAAGACTGAGACTCGGCTCGCGTGGAGAAGCGGGGTCCTTCGATGACCACCATCGCCCCACCGTCGATCACATCCGAAGCTGCCGAGTGGATGGCCCCTCGGATACCCGCGCAGTACGGGTCGGCGAAGGGCACGTGGACCGCGCCGGTTTCGACAAACGACCCGACGCGCCGGTGGGTGCGGTCGATGAGCTGATCCGGGGCGACCACATCGCCCGGCTTCACCGAGGCTCCGAGACCACCGACGGCGCACGGTGCGATCACCTGGCGCACCCCCAGGCTGCGCAGCGCATAGGCGTTGGCCCGGTAATTGATGGCGTGCGGCGGAAACTCGTGGTGCTGACCGTGCCGGGGCACGAACGCCACCGACCGGCCCCGCACGGTGCCCACCGAGATGGGGGCCGACGGGTCGCCATACGGCGTCGTCACGCTCACTTCTTGGGGGTTGTCGAGGAACGAGTAGAAGCCGGTGCCGCCGATGACGGCGATGTCTGCGGTTGCGTCGGTCACACCGACACTGTGCCACCACCGAGCCGCCGCAACCCTTTCGTGCGGCTAAACCATCAGCGCGCCGGTCGGTCAGCGACTTGTCATGCGCAATTACCACTTGCCCCGTGTGGCGCGACAGGACTAGTGCATAAATGCCCTGACCACTCAGCCTCTCCACATCCCAGGCACCCAGCCCTCCGCATACACAGATGCCGAAACGGTCCGAGCGCCAGCGAGCGTCGCCCGGCACTGTCACGCCATGGACCTGGATCGTTTCGCTCTCGACCACCTGCGTCCCACCGGGCTCTTCACGCATGCGGAGGCCCAGGCTCGCGGAATTAATCGCCGCGAGCTACAACGCTTGTTGTATGCAGGGTCTGTGGTGGCCGTCGGCTCGGGCCACTATGTCGATGTGCAGCGGTGGGACGGTGTCGCCGCCAATCACCGGATGGCTCTGCGCTCTTGGGCGTTGTCGACACGGTTTTCGGTGCAGCCGGTCCTCAGTCATCGCGCCGCCGCTGCACTGCACCATCTGCCTTTGCTGCCCTCTGCCGGTGACCGCGACCACGACCGCCGCATTCACCTGACAGGCAACCAGCCTGGTCGCACCATCAGCACGGGTGCCTACACCATCCACTCTGCGTACGGCACGGATCAGTGCAGCCAATCCATCAACGGAATGAGCCTGGTGCTCCCGGTCTTGGCTGCCTTTGGCATCGCGGAGATCCACGGCTTCACCGCCGGCGTGGTCGCTCTCGATGCGGCTCTACATACCAAGATCGCCTCCGTCGACGAAGCGTGGATGTGGCTCAGCCACCTGCCCAGACGCCCCAGCTCAGCCACGATTCGGCGGGTTATCCAGCACAGCGACAGCCGGAGCGAGTCGCCGCTGGAGTCGCAGGCACGATTGATCATCAACGCTCTCGGCTACACCTATGCGCCTCAAGTCGTCCTGCGGACTTCAGATGGGCACTTTCTCGGACGCGTAGACGGTCTTATTGAGGCGTTGGGGGTCGTGGTCGAGGTGGACGGCCGGATCAAATACACCGGCGACCATGGCCGCGGATCTGTTGAGGCGGTCGTCTCCGAGAAGCATCGCGAGAGCGCCATACGTGATCTGGGGTACGCCTTCATCCGGCTGGACCACGCTGCGCTGCAGGACCCCACACAGATCGATGTGCGGATCCGAGCCGCCGCCCGGCGCGCACACCCCGACGTATGCCGACGGACGTGACCCGAGCGCAGTCAGGCAGACGCAGCCGACGCTTCGTGAGCGACCAAGTCTGCGTTGATCATTGCGCCGGTGAAGTATCCGTCGGCCAACGACTTGGGCACCGTCGCCACCGGATCAACGACATTGCCGGCTGCCCACAGCCCCGGGACCGATGTACGACCACCCATCTCGACGGCATACATCGTGCCCAACTCGGGGCCCATCGGATGCGCAGACGTATGCAGACCGAGCGCCTCCAACACGACACTCGCGGCGTCGGCACGCGGAGTGACGACCAGAGCCTGGGCGGGCAACCTCACCGCTGCCGAGGCGCACACCCCGCAGCTGATCGTCCTCGACCACCAGCTCGGAGACGGGACCATCGACAACGACGACCCCTCTGCCGCCGAGCCGAACTGCGTCTTCGTCCGTCGGCTGGATGCCGTTGTGCGTCACGATCGTCACGTCCGCGGAGAGTTGCCGAAACAGCAGCGCACTGTGAGCGGCCATGGGGGTGGTCGCCAGGATCACGATCTGTTGGTCGCGCACTTCCCAGCCGTGGCAATACGGGCAATGCAGGACGTCGATACCCCAGCGCGACCGCAACCCGGGTATGTCGGGCAGCTCGTCGCGCACACCGGTGGCGGCGAGCAGAGCACGGGCGGAGTAGGTGCGACCGTCCTCGAGGATGGCCTCGAACCCGCCGTCCCCGTCGTCCGAAGAGCCCGCGGAGCGCGTCACGCCGGTGACGGCCCCGTCGACGAAGGTGACGTCGTAGGTCGCCAAGTCCTCACGTCCACGCGCGAGGAAGTCGCCCGGAGCTGACCCATCGTGGCCGAGGACACCATGCATGTGGGCGGATGTGGCGTTGCGCCGCTGACCTGCGTCGATCACCACGACGTCGGCGCCCACCTCATCAGCGGTCACGACCTCGGCGATGGTGGTCTCATTCGTTCCTTGCGAAGCTTCTGATTGCATGACGCCAACGTTAACGAAGTTCCCACATAGCGCATGCACGTTTGCAGTATTCGCATTGTGGCCTCACGATGAGGGGTATGCCCCACTCCACAGCTTCCGCAGACTCCCATGTCGACGTTGACCTCGTGGTCCGCTCACGACTCAAAGGTTTGAGGCTCGCGCTGGGCTGGTCCCTGGAGGATCTAGCCTCACGAACTCACCTTGGCGTCAGCACGCTCAGCCGGATCGAGACAGGCAAGCGTGCCATTGACGTTGGGGTGCTGGTGCCGCTGTGTCGCGCTCTGCATACGGACATCAGCACGTTGGTGGATATGGCGCAGGATCAAGACGTCATCACCAAACCGGTGGCTACCGAGACTGGGGGGCGCACCGAGTGGCGACTCACCCGCCCCGGCGCCGACCGTGACGTAGTTGCCGCGAAATGGCGCCTGGAGCCCTCCGACGCCACACCCGAGGCGCAAGTCCACCCCGGCCACGACTGGTTCTTTGTGCTCAGCGGCGTCGTCCAGCTGATCCTTGGTGAGCGCACGCTGTACGTCTACGAGGGCCAGGCGGCGGAGTTTTCGACCATGACGCCGCATCGGGTGTTGGCCCATAAACGACCGGCTGAGATCATCACGATCTTCGACCGCACTGGCCACAACGCCCACCAAGCCCCGGCACTGAAGTCGTCCTAGAGCGGCCATTGATGCGAGGTTAGGCTCCTCCCGTGTTCACCGATCTGATCAGAGACGCTCTCTTCACCAGCGCCTGGTTCGGGCTGATGACAGTTGTCTGGCTCGGCTGGGCGCAGGAAGACCCTCCGCAACGCTGGCGGCCTTGGCTAGGGGCAGGCTCCGTGCTTGGCCTGGCGCTCTCTGGCGGCTTCGGCTACCTGGTGTCGCGCAATTGGGACGAGCCATCTGCGCTCGAGGGACGGTATGCCTGGTTTGGCGTCCTGACCGCTGTTGAACTCATCGCTGCTGGGACGGGTTGTTGGCTGCTCCATCGACGCGACCAACAACGCTGGTTTGCCTGGTGGGTTGCCCTAGTGGTCTCAATCCACTTCGCCCCGCTCGGATTGCTGCTCAACGACGTGTCACTGGTCTTCGTTGCGGTTTGCCTGACCGTCATCTTGATCGGGCTGCTCCCTCGATTACGCCAATCGACAGGCACCACCAGCGCCATTGTCGGAGCCGCGATGGGTGCCGTCCTGCTCATCCTGTCGGAGACCGCAGGCCTTCTCGCGCTCTGATCCAGAAGGTCCTCGACTTAAGTCCTCAACTTTTGGTCGGCCTAAGTGGGTCGACTGCCCGCAATGGGGTTATAGACAGTCAATGCCGGGAACCACGAGAAGTCACGGTCTGCTGACCACAGCGCACTCACCCCATGACCAAGACAAATGGCAGCGATCCGGGCATCGTGCACCTTCGGACCCACAACCCCTGGGGCCCGCAAAAGCTCGGCAATGATGGGCAGGTGATCACTCGATTCTCCGAGTGCTTGGACTCTCGGCAGTCTCAAGATCGTGCTGATCGCACCAACCGCAGCCGACATTTCCGTGGGGGGTCGATAGATGCGCGGATGGGTGACAATCGCAATAAATTCATGGACACAAGGCCAAGGCAAACCCCATGGCGCGCGGCCTTGCGCTAAACCTCGAATGACTGCCGAGGCCGCCGAGTGGTGGGGGCTGTCGTCTCGGTGCGCGTAGACCAGCACGTTCGTGTCGACGGCAATCATTCGACCAGGTCGTAGGAATGGGCAATAACGTCGCTCGGCGCCAGACCAATCACGAGTCCCTCCCCTGTGGCTGTAGGAAAGTGGAAATCAACGATCACATCCTCACGCCGCCGCTCCACTTCATTCCGCAACCCCGCGACGACCAAGTCGCGCAACGTACTGCGCTGAGCCCGCGCCAGGTCACGGGCCTCGTTGGCGAGAGCGTCGGGAATCTCGATCGTAGTTTTCATACGACAATCGTACAGTGCGACCCGTACTCCCGTATCCGCAGGGCCGTAGGTACGGTTCTATCCCGTCCGAGGTTTCGACATTCCTGTTTAGACGACCCGTCAATAGATCTCCAGGTATTGGGGGCCGGTCGGCGGCGGGAAGAGGACGTCAAGTTCGTCGCGATCCTCGGCGGTCAGCGCTACATCTAGGGCGGCCGCGTTTTCGCGCACCCGGTCGAGGTGCGACGCCTTCGGGATCGGCACCACCTGATCGTGTCCCAACAACCACGCCAGCGCGGCCTGTCCTGGCGTGATGTCTCGGGCCTGCGCAAACTCTCGGAGGCCCCGGTGCTGCAGAAGATCGACACGATCAAACGGCGAGTAGGCCATCATCGCCATGCCCTTGCGCTGCATCCAAGGCAGCAAATCCCACTCGATGCCCCGCTGACTCAAATTGAACAGCAACTGGTTGACCTGGGTCTGATCGCCGCCGGGCACGGCGCAAAAGTCCTGCACCTCCCCCGAGCCCAAGTTGCTCACGCCGAACCGGCGAATCTTTCCGTCGGCCACCAACTGCTGGAAGGCATCGACAGTCTCCTCGAAGGCAGTACCGCCGGCCCAGTGCAAAAGGTAGAGATCGAGGCGGTCGGTGCCCAGATTGCGCAGGCTCTTCTCGCACGCCTTGATGGTCTGAGCTCGGTTGGCTCCGGGCGTGACCTTGCTGACCAGGTACACCTCGTCGCGACAGTCCGCGATGGCCTCGCCAACGAGACGCTCCGAGCGACCGCCGCCATACATCTCGGCCGTGTCGATCAACGTCAGACCGAGCCGCACCCCCTCACGCAGCGCTTCGATTTCCTGGGCGCGAGTCTTTTCGTTGTCGCCAATGAGCCAGGTGCCCTGACCCAGCTTAGGCATCGTCGATCCGTCGGGGAGTGTGACCGTATCCATAGGCGGACACGCTAAGCCCGCAGCCCGGTGTACGCATCAAGGGGTCCGCCGGTCGCGCGTCTTCTCTATCGATCTCGGACTTCTCCCATCTGCCGCACCTACCGTGGCTCAATGTTCTCGTGGTGGCGGTGGGTAGTGGCAGCAAGTGTCGCCGCACTCGTGATAGCGGTCCCCACGCTTGCCGGAACCCGCCCCGGCGCCGACCCCGACCTCACCCCACCGCAGATCGTCGAGGCCATCATGAGTTCGGCGAGCACGCCGCATACCGGATTGGTGGACTCCTCCGGCAGCGTGCAGGTCCCCGAGGCCAACACCTTTACGGCCATCTCAACCCTGTTCGGCGAGCCCAACCGCATCCGCGTCTTCTGGCGCGACGAGAGCATCTGGCGACTGGATCGGATCCGGGCGACCGGTGAGACCGACCTGTTCCGCACTCCCACCTCCACCACCAGCTGGGAGTACGAATCCGGCCGGGTCCGCATCAGTCTGCCCGCGCCGGTGCGGCTGCCCGACACTTCGGACGTCCTGCCGGACACCCTCGCCCGCCGAATCTTGCAAGGAGCCGAACCCGATGAGTTGGCGGCGCTGCCGGGCCAGCGCATTGCCGGCCGCGACGCGGTAGGGGTCCGCCTCAGCCCCTCGAGCGATCAATCGAGCGTCGATCGCGTCGACATCTGGGCCGATGTCGAGTCAGGCATTCCGCTGCGCGTGCAGGTGTATGCCGGCTCGTCCCGTCCCACGTTGACCACCAGTTACGAACGGCTCGACCTCAACGCCCCCCAACCGGAGGCCCTCGACTTCGAACCACCGCCCAACGCCAGAACCAGCTTTGACGAATTACCGGACCTGGCCAGTGAATCTAACGCGTTCGCTCCGTATGTGGCCCCGGACACCCTGGCGGGACTGCCGCTGCGGGAGGACCGGCCGGATCTAGCCACCGGCGCGGTCGGCGTCTACGGCCGCGGTCCGACGGCGCTGCTGTTTCTGCCACTGCGCGGAAACGCCGCCGCGCCGTTGCGTGAAGAGCTGGCCAAAACCCCCGGTTACGAACCGAGCGACACCGGCACCGCCGTCGATCTAGGCCCGATTTCGGTGCTGGTCACTCCAGCGCGGTACCGCGGCAGCGGCTTCCTGCTACTCGGCACCGTGACCCCGCAAACGTTAGAGCGAGCCGCCACCGAGCTCGCGACGCTGGAACCGATAGATCAGGACAACCCTTGATTCGTACCCACGCCTTGACCAAACGATTCGGCGCCGCCACTGCGGTGAACGCAGTCGACCTTGGCGTCGCAGAAGGCGACATCTACGGATTTCTCGGGGCCAACGGCTCTGGGAAAACCACGACCGTGCGAATGCTGCTCGGGTTGGTGTTGGCCACCAGCGGCGAGATCGAGGTGCTCGGCGAGTCGATGCCTCGCCGGGCTAGATCTGTGTTGCCCCAGGTCGGCGCCCTGGTGGAGGGACCGGCCGCCTACCCTCACCTGTCCGGTCGGACCAATCTGAGCCTTCTCGATGCGGCCTGCGGTGGCACAAAGCAGCGAGGTCGAAAGGCCAGGGTGGGCAACGTCCTCGAGCAGGTCGGGCTCGATCCGGGCGACCGTCGCGGTGTGCGGACCTACTCCCTGGGTATGCGGCAGCGGCTCGGACTGGCGAATGCGCTCCTGCGCCAGCCCCGGCTCTTACTGCTGGACGAACCCACGAATGGGCTCGACCCCCAAGGCATCCACGAGATCCGCGACCTCATCCTCAACCTCAACGCGGGCGGCACCACGGTGTTCCTGTCCAGCCACCTGTTGGCCGAGGTCGAAAACCTCTGCACCCGGGTCGGCGTGCTGGACCGCGGATCCCTCGTGCTCCAGGACCAGATGGAGAACCTGCGTGGCCCCACCGGCCGGACCATCCTGCATACCCCCGATGTTGCCCTCGCCCTGGATCTGCTCAAGGATCGGGCCGTCGAGGTGGACGGGGATCGAATCGTCGTGTCCGAAGCAGACTCTGCTGGTCTCACCCGGCGATTGGTCACCGCCGGGATCGGCGTTGCCGAGGTAGCACCCGAGCGACGCACGCTCGAACAGGTCGTCTTGGCGGCCAGCGAAAAGGTGGCGTCATGATCCGCGTCGAGTTGATGAAGATGCTGCGCCGTCCCCGCACGTGGGTCGCGATCGCCATGCTGAACGCGCTGCCCACCCTGGTGGCAATCTTGGTCTCGGTCACCGACATCGCTCCGGCGCCGGGTGAGGGCCCACCGTTTCTCTCGGCCGTATTGACCGATGCGACCCTGTTCCCGCTGGTCGCGTTGGGCATTGTGCTGCCACTCTTCTTGCCGATCGCCGTCGCGGTGGTCGGCGGCGAGGCCATCGCCGGCGAAGCCCAAAACGGCACCTTGCGTTACCTGCTGGTGCGCCCGGTGAGCCGGGGCTATCTGATCGTGGCCAAACTCGTCAGCGTGGTGGTGTTCGTGCTGCTCACGGTGGTGATGGTGGCTGCTGTGGGGTATGTCGTGGGGCAAATTTTCCTGGGTCAGGGCACCGCACCCACGGGGGTGGCCTCGATCTCAGGCACCACACTCTCGGGCGCCACACTCTCGGGCGCCGAAGTGGCCCAGCGGACCGCCCTGGCCTTGGGCTACATCACCTTGTCGATGCTCGGCGTGGCTGCGCTGGCGTTGCTGTTGTCGACGTTGACCGACTCGGCAATCGGGGCGGCGCTCGGGACCGTCGGGTTCCTGATCGCCTCGACCGTGCTGTTGGGCTTGGACGCAGCCCAAGCACTGCACCCGTGGCTGCCGACGCGGCATTGGCTCGCCTTCGTCGACCTGTTCCGGGACCCGATCTTGTGGGACGACGTCACCCTTGGCGTGCTGCTGCAGGGAGCCTACTTCCTGGTGTTCAGCGTGGCGGCATGGGCCAACTTCGCCACCAAGGACGTCACGAGCTGAGACGCTAACTGCAGTCGACCTCACCGCTCGCAGGTGCCGCAGGTGTGCTGTCGCCCAACATCTGCGGCATCGCACCAAGGACCAGCGCCGAGGTGGGAAGTTGGCCATGGCTCATGGTCGCCGAGGGGCAATACTGCTGCACCGTGAGATTCAAGGCCCCCTCAAGATCGGCAGACGTCGACGGGGTAACCGTCTCGTCGTCCTCGGTGCGGAAGGTGACCCATTCCGGACCGTCCGGAGTCTCATCGCCAGCGTTCAGCCGCCGCAGCAGGTCGCTATCGGGACGGAGTTGCTCGCACGCTCTCGGGCATCCACCGGCCTCGGTGGCCAGGCTCGAAACGCCCGTGCCGTGATGCGGGGAAGCAAGTGTCACTACTCGCCGGGCCACACCGTCCTCGCCCAGATCCCTAGCCCACAGACGAGCCACGACGCCCCCAGCGGAGTAGCCGATGACGTCAACAGACGGTGCCGATATGTCGCGACGCAGGCGGTCGATGAACGTGCCCAAGGCCACTGCCTGCTCGGCCAAATCTCCGGTGTTGTTTCCCACCGGAGGGAAGATCTCGACCACTCGGCCATCGTCGCGCAAGGTGTCAGCGAGGGGCTGAAGCACGTCGGTGTTGCCGCCATAACCTGCCACGAGAATCACTGGTCCAAGGGTTTCCTGCGAGACGCGGTCGGCGGCCGACTGCGACCTAAAGATCGCGACGCCTGCGACGGCCAACGCGACAACCAACAGAGCACCCATGATCGCGAGCACCAACCGACGTCGGGCCGGCGCAAGGCCATCGAGCATCATGGCAACTCTCGGGTGTGCCGCCATGTGGTCATCGCCTGAACATACGCGTCTCCCTTGGGACGAGACGCTGCGGAATACTTCACATCGCGGCTGGAATGACGAAAGGTAGTTGACTGTTCAATCATTCATGAAGAACATCGGCTTCTCGTCTTTCGGCCACTGGAATCCCTCCGAGCACTCCAGGACGCGTTCGGCCTCCGAAGTCCTCCTGCAATCGATCGACTTGGCGGTGGCTGCCGAAGAGCTCGGCGTAGATGGTGCCTACTACCGCGTGCACCACTTCGCCCACCAGTTGGCCTCTCCGTTTCCGCTGCTCGCTGCCGTTGGCACCCGGACCAGCACCATCGAGATCGGCACGACTGTCATCGACATGCGCTACGAAAACCCGCTGTACATGGCCGAGAGCGCCAGTGCCGCCGACCTCATTTCCGGCGGCAGACTGCAGTTGGGCATCAGCCGCGGATCGCCCGAGCAGGTCATCGACGGTTACAAGCACTTCGGCTACCTCCCGCGCGAAGGTGAAAGCGACGGGGACATGGCGAGACGGCATACGGCCCGCTTTTTAGAAGTGTTGGACGGCGAAGGCTTCGGGGCCCCCAACCCGCGCCCCATGTTCCCGAACCCACCGGGGCTTCTTCCCTTGACGCCGTACTCCCCGGGCCTGCGCGAGCGCATCTGGTGGGGTGCCGCCACCCGCGCCACAGCCCAGTGGACCGCCGAGCAGGGTATGAACCTCATGAGCTCCACTCTGCTGACCGAAGAGACCGGTATGCCGTTTCACCAGGCCCAGGCAGAGCAAATCCGGGTCTATCGCGAGGCGTGGGCAAGCGCTGGCCACCCAGGCACTCCGCGCGTTTCAGTGATGCGAAGCATCTTTCCGATCGTCACCAACGCCGACCGTCAGATGTTCGGCGGTCAGGGTGGCAGCACCGACCAGGTGGGCTACATCGACAACATGCTGGCGCGTTTCGGCAAGACGTATGCCGCCGAGCCCGACCGCCTCGTCGAGGAACTAGCGCGCGACGAAGCTGTCAAAGCCGCCGATACAGTGCTCGTTACCGTGCCCAACCAACTGGGAGTGGCCTACAACACTCACCTGCTGCAGTCGATGATCAAGCACGTGGCCCCTGGCTTGGGCTGGCGCTAGGAAGCGTCCCGCTCAGCAGCGGCCTTGAGCTTGACCAACGTGTCTTTGATGCCCTGGCGATTGCGCGCCGGGAACTTCGCCGTCTTGATCCCCTTCGCGGCAAGCCCTGAGTATCGGGAGTAGTCGAAGGACTCGGTCACGAGAGTCTGCGAGTCCCCGACCGCCTCCAGCTCGTAGCGCCAGCGGTGACCGCCGAAGTGGCGCCAGGCGATCCGCTTGTCTGCGTCGAACTCGACCACTTTGTTCGTGATGCGGTACGGCATACCAAACATCTTCATCTTCGCGCCGAATTGCGCACCCTTGCTGAGGCGCTCAGGGCCGATGGTCACGCCTTTGACCGATCCCGACCCGTCGATGCGTGAGTGCTGGCGCGGGTCCGCCACGATGTCGAAGACAACGTGGGCTGGGGCATCGATCGTGATGGACTCGGACACGATCTGGTCGTCGGTGCTCATCGGACCATCCTCGCGCACCACCGCTAGATCAAGCGTGCCGCCCCGTCACCAACAGCACTCCGCCCAGGCCGACCATGATGCTGCCGCCGAGGCCACCCAGCTGCGACAGCCGCCGAGGCGAGCGTGACAGCCAGACGCGGGCGTTGCCTGCCAGCACCGCGAACACGCTGTCACAGGCCCACGCGACCACGAGGTACACCGCACCCAGAGTGGCCATCTGCAGCGGGATGTTGCCTTGCGCCGGGGCGACGAACTGCGGCAGCACGGCCAGCAGGAACACGACGGTCTTCGGGTTGGTGAAACCCACCAAGAACCCTTCGCGCAGCAGGGTGAGCAATCGGCCACCCTGCGGGCCCGCTCCGACCGCGTCTATCTCGCGGTGCCGGATCGCCTGAATACCGAGATAGATGAGGTATGCCGCGCCGGCCACCTTGACGATGGTGAAGAGCACCACCGACTGGGCAATCAGCGCGCCGAGCCCCAAGGAAACCGCAGCCACGTGCGGCAGGACACCGAGCGCATTCCCGGTGGCCGCAAGCAGCCCGCCCTCTGCCCCAAACGACAGCGACCGGGCGAGCGCGAACAGCAAACTGGGACCGGGGATGAGCGCCAAAATCAGCGCGGCGAGAGCGAAGGCGAGCAGGTTTGCTGTTGGGACCGCCAGTGAAGGATAGGGCCACCTCAGGACAGCGAAAACTACTCCGCAATAGGCCTGATTTGGGCCCGATTCGACTACGGCCTACAGCGGCACATCACCAGGTGCCACGATCGGCTGCACGGCCTCATTGCGCCGCTGTGGCCCCGGCGTTCGAGGAGCATCGAAGCGGGCCGCCATCGCGGGCCCGTCGGGGGTCAGACCAACGGCTGCCAAGGCCGCAAGGAGGTCTGCGAGGTGCTGAGCGTGCAGCTCTTGCGAGTCATAACCGGCATACGTGGCCGCCGCAGCGATGCGCTCGGGCACTTCGCGCACCTTCACGTCGGGGTTGGTGGGGGTCGGCACCGAAATCGAGCGTCATGGTCTCGGGCAAGACGAAGGCGACAGTGAAGGTGCCGCCGGCGGTGGCGGTCTGGACGACAGGTGAGGTCATTGCGGTGGACTCGGACGCGACCGCCTGCTGCACCACCGGAGACGTCATCGCAATCGATGCCGACGACTGGTTGTCCCCAGTGATGTAGCCGAAAAGAGCCGAGAAGGCTGCACTGCCTGCGCTGTCGAAACTCCCCGTGACCTCAACCTCGGCCACCAGATGTGCCGGATAACGGCGGACCTCAAAGTTTTCGTGGGTTCCCAGGACGTCGTAGGGCTGCTCGTCAGTCACCCCACGGACTCTAACCACCAGTTTCGGCGGGCGCTCAGGCAGATGGCCGTGCCAACGCTCAGTGATCAGTGAGGTGACGTCGTCGGCATACCCCAGGAAGCATCGGCGGTAACTTTTGCGCATGAGCGTTGCAGCGGAAGCCACGGAGGCAGACGAGCCCGAAAGCACGGGAAGCGGTATGCGGACCGGTGCCGTCCACGTGGCCGCGTGGGGCTTCGCGTTCCTGCTGCTGCGCATCTTCGCCGTTTCGGGATACGACTGGGACACCGCCTTTTTGGTCAGCACCACCCTGGGCCTGGACGACGGACTAGCCCTGCTCTTCGGGTCGCTGATGGCCAACTACCTGCTGACCGCGGTCCTGCTGATCTGTGTGCTGCCCTTGCTGATCGCCGCCTCCGTGTGGGAGCGGCCTCAGCACCGGCAGGCCATGCTGCTGCTCGCCACCCTCGGCATCGTCGCTCTCGTGGCGCTCACCGGCAGTTACGGCTTGTGGTGGCTCCCGGCAGTTACGGCTTGTGGTGGCTCCCGGCAGTCACCATCGTCGTGCTCGCGGCCATCCTCCTCATCCGCAGGCTCCGAAGGAAAACCGGCCACGATGACTGCATACGTGCTCAGTGTCGACTCCGGATACCTCAACGTCATCACGGTCGACCAAAAGTTTGCGATCATCCTGACCAAGGATGTGCTCGCAAGAGAGTAAGTAGACTTTTCGGTCCGCCATGACGGCGGACAGACCCAAGAGCCAGACCTACATCCAGACCTACATAGGGAGTAAACGCATCGTGCAGAAGGAACCCGTCCTCGCCAGGCTCGTGCAGCGCACCGTCGACCTGGCCCTCGAGAACGTCGAAAACGGCGGCAAGCCGTTCGCCTGCGTCGTGGTCGATGAAGACTCACTAGAGATCCTGCACGAGGCCACCAACCAGGTCGCGCAAACTGGCGACGTCAGCGCCCACGCCGAGATCACCGCCATCCGCGAGCTCGCTGCCGCCGGACGCACGGACCTGACCGGCTGCGAGGTCTATGTGACGGCATACCCCTGCCCCATGTGCCTGGGTGCGCTGTATTACGCGGCCCCGGAACGGGTCTACTACGCGGCGAGTCGTGAGCAGGAGAGCGAGCACTATGAGGACGGCGGCCGCTACATGACCCTAGATTCCTTCTACGGCGAATACGCCAAGCACGCCTCGGAGCAAAACCTACCCTCGACACACATCCGCGTCGAGGACCCAACCGCCTCATTTCGGCTCTGGACTAGCCGCCACGACGGCTGAGGGAAGTAGCTCATGACTAAGGTCGCAGTACCCGAGCTGTGGCCCTTATTCGTTCGCCGTTTTCGCCTGGAGCAGCCCCCGCGGACGCTCTTGATTTCCACGGTCCGACTCACGGCCGCCGCCATCGTCGCCTACCTGATCACGGTGTGGTTGATCGACGGGCCGGTGGATCTGACGTGCGCGTTGACAGCCTTGCTCGTCACTCAGACCACCGCGCATTCCTCCGTCAAGATGGGCATGGTCCGCGTCGGTGCCGTGGTGACCGGCGTGTTGGTGGCGATCGCCTTTTCGTCGTGGGTGGGTTTGAGTTGGTGGTCACTCGGGGCGGTCATCGCGGTGTCTCTGGTTTTGGCTGCGCTCCTGCGACTCGGAGACCAAGCCCTTGAGACCCCCATTAGCGCCATGCTCATCTTGGCGGTCGGGGGTCAGGAGATCGCCGCCGAGACGCGGCTGCTCACGACATTCATCGGCGCTGGCGTCGGGGTGTCCTTCAACCTCCTTTTGCCTCCTCGCCTTCCGATCGACACCGCGGTGCGGCAGGTGCGGGACGTATCGAGCCAGCAGGCGGAGTCGTTGCGTCAGGCCGGGTGGTCGATGGCGCAACGACCGATCTCCCGCGACGAGGTGGCTTTGTGGTTGGACGGCGCTCGGAGCGTCACCACCGTCGCAGGTCGCGCTCACGATGTGGTGACCTCGCTTGAGGAGGTGCGGCGGCTCAATCCGCGATCCATCGGCACCCCACGGGTCGAGCCCATCCTGGTCTCGGGCCTGGACGCGCTGGATCGCTCGCTCTTTGCCCTGCGGGCCCTGTACTTCACGATGCAACGGGAGGCACCGCAATCGAAGACCCTCGACGACGGGTACGGCGAGGATGTGCGGATCGCTTTTGCGGTGCTGCTCGAACACGTTGCCGACTCTGTGGACGCTTTCGGGGCAGTCATCCAGGCGGATGCCGAAGGCGCAGACGAGGAGGTTGGCCGCATCCTTGCGGACAGTTTGGAAGCCAGTGGAGAGGCGAAGGCGATTTTGACCGACCTGCTGATGGTGGACGCACGGGCCGAGACGTCGCTATGGCTGCTCCGCGGGTCCATCCTGGTCGCGGTTGAGCAGATCGTGGAGCCACTACGGCTGCAGGACCGCGCGAGACTGCGCGAGCAAAGGAATCGCCGGGTATGGGGCCGGTGACGTCAGCGGCACGCATGACCGCCTGGCGTAGCAGAGGCCACGACGTGTCGTTGACGTCGGCCGTGGCCCAGTTGCCATCGGCTTTCGTCCACACCAGCACCGCACGTACGCACCATCGAGCTATAGAGCGATGGTGTGTACCTCAGTGGACGGTGTAGACCGACAGCGACGTCGGTTCACGTATTCGTCGCGCAAACGGCCTGTTGTCAGCCTTCCCCAGGTCTACAGTGAAGAAGACCGGCAAAGGAGATCATCATGAGCCAGGCAGCCAACACCAGCGGCAACAGCGCACGTATGGGGCGGGGCACGGCGCAGACCACCGGGCGCTTTGTGGTGGTTTTCGACGATGCCTCAGACCCTGAGCCGATCCTGCGCGAGGTAGCCGGGATGTCGTCGGTCGCTAGTTCTCGAGACTTCACCCAGCAGGCCGTCGATCTGGACGACACCGCTGACGCCGACGCCACCGTCTTCTCGGAGTTGGGGATGGCGGTGGTCTCGGCGGACCCGACCCAGATGGGCGCGTTGCAGGGATTTGCCGCCGATCGCAGCCGCGGCGTCCTGGCCGTGGTGCCCGAGTTGATCCACCACGTTTTGCCTGCCCCGGGCTACGTGCAGGGCTACCGCGACGGCGTCGACGACTTGGCCGGTCGCCTTGGGACCAACGAAAACCCTGGGACGGATGGCCCGACCTACGAAGACACCGACGAGTTCACCTGGGGAATGCAAGCCATCGGCATCGAGCTCTCTGCGTTTACGGGGCAAGGGATCCGCGTGTGTGTCTTAGACACGGGCATGGACCTCGAGCACCCCGACTTCGCTGGCCGCATCGTGACGTCGAAGTCGTTCGTCACCGGTGAATCCGCCCAGGACGGTCACGGTCACGGCACCCACTGCATCGGCACCTCGCTCGGCAGCGTCTCCGAGACGGGCCGCCGGTATGGAGTGGCCTCAGAGGCGGAGATCTATGCGGGCAAGGTGCTGGGCAACGAAGGCTCCGGCTCGGACGCGGGCATCTTGGCCGGGATCAATTGGGCCATGACCAACAACTGCGCGGTCGTATCGATGTCGCTCGGTGCCGACGTTGCCGAGCCTCACCCGCCCTACACCATCGCTGGCGACCGGGCGCTGGCCCAAGGCACGTTGATCATCGCGGCCGCCGGCAACAACGCCAACCGCCCCGACGACCCTGGCTTCGTCGGGGCACCCGCCAATAGCCCATCGATCATGGCCGTCGGTGCCCTCGACAGCAGCCTGGCTATTGCGCGATTCTCGGCCCGTAGCTCGCCTGCTCGTGGAGGTCACATTGACGTTGCGGGCCCTGGGGTGGAGGTCTTCTCCTCGTGGCCGATGCCTGATCGCTACAACACCATCAGCGGCACCAGCATGGCCACGCCGCACGCTGCGGGTGTCGCCGCCCTGTGGGCGCAAGCCACCGGACGGCGAGGGTTGGAGCTCTGGGCCACTCTCGCCCAGGAAATGCGCCGCGTGGACCTGTCATCTCTCGACGTGGGCCTGGGCCTGGTCGTGGTGGCCCAATGATCGGCCACCCAACACCGGCCTCCCCACCGGATGATCCGGCGCGCGACCCTGCGACACAAGCGGACCCCCCAGGCACGACCGCTTCGCCTCCGAACGCATCGCAGCACGTCGTGGTGAGTGTCGATGATCAACACCTCGCCGACATGGACGCGGTCGTGGCAGGCCTGCAAGGTGTGGGCATGGTGATCGAAGAGGTCATGACCGGGATCGGGATGATCACTGGTTCTATGCCGAGCGAGGAAGGCACCCAGACCGTGGTCAGGGTCGTTGGGGTGGCCTCAGTGCAACGGCAGATCACGTACCGGTTACCTCCCCCAGAGGCCGACATTCAGTAGCGGGACCTACCTCGGGACTCGGGCAGCAACCTGAGCTGCTAAGTCGTCGAGACAGGCATCGAGCAACGCATCGTCCCCCGTGCACAACCAGTTTTGGGCGAGGCCAACCAATTGCGCAAAAAAAGACTCCGCAAGCACAGTGATCGGCACCCCTTGTGATCCGGCACCGATGTGCTCTAAGAATCGAGCGATTTCGGCGCGAAAATTCTCTACGGCGCGCCGAGCCAACTCACGCAGGGCCTCATCGCGCACCCCCATCAGCGTCAATTCTTGCAACACCAACTCGGCGGTCGGCCTGCGCCGCAAGACCTCGGCATACGACCGCACTGCTCGCCGCACCATCGTCTCGGTTGACCCGCCGGCGTGCATGGCCTCAGAGACCACAGCTGCGGCAGAGTCCACGTCGGCAGCAAAAACGGCACCGACCAAATCGGCCTTGGAGTCAAAGGCGTAGTGCAGCGCGCCCAAGGAGACGCCTGCTTGCTCCGCGACGGCCCTGGTCGTTAAACCCCAGGCCCCGTCACGGAGCATCACGGCCATGGCGGCCTCGACGAGTTGCGTTCGTCGCTGCGCCACAGGCACGTGGACCCTCTTGGCCGCTTCGGTCATCGAAACGCCGGCGCTGCCGACTCAGAGGCCCGCATGAGCCTCTCGTGACCTGGGCCCGGGTGTGTGTGCGGATGGGGGTGGCGTGCGGCGATTGACGGAGCCTTACGGGGGTCGCGCAACACCACAAGAGCTTGCGCTCCGGCGTATGCAGCAACGAGGGCGGCGACGGCAAGCACCGTAGACAACCCCGAGGTGAAGGCCGTGTTGGCCACTGCAACGAAGGCGCTGGCAACCTCTTCGGGCAGTCCAGCAGCGGCAGAGCTCAGTGCGCCGAGCGTCTCGCCACCGGCCTCAACCGTGCGCTCGGGCACCGAGAGAGGGGCGTGGTCGAGGCCAGCGCGATACACCAGCAACCCGACGGTCCCCAGCACGGCGGTGCCCATGGCAGCCCCGAACTCGTAGGCCGTCTCCGAGATTGCGGCCGCCCCACCCGTGCGCTCGGGCGGGGCCGAGGCGACGATGACGTCGTTGGTCAGACTCTCGGCCATTCCGACGCCCAGACCGACCAGGGCTGTCCACACCATCAAGGCACCTAGCGAGCCAGTCGGCGCTAGCATCGCGCCGGTAGCAAACCCGACCGAGGCCAAAAGCATCCCGCCTCCGATGATCACCCGCAGGCCCACCAACCTGGACAACGAAGGTGCGGCCAAAGACCCAGTGATGGTCCCGATCGCGAGCGGCATCATCCACAGGCCGGCCGTCAAGGGCGACAGTCCCAGCACGATCTGTAGGTACTGCGGGAGGAAGAACAGCACTCCGATCAGCGCGAAGGTAGCCAGCAGATTGGTCAGCACGGCAACGGTGAAGATGCGATTGGCGAAGAGCGTGACGTCCAGCAGGGGCTCGGGGAGCCTGCGCTGACGCCGTACGAACGCCGACAACAAAGCCACGCCGACTAGGAGGCCGGCAACCGCAAGCAGGCTGACGCCCTCGGTGCCGATGACCTTAAGTCCGTAGACCAGCGGCAGAATTCCACCGATCGACAGCCCGGCCGACACCACATCGAAGGGCCCGGGCACAGGGTTGCGCGACTCGGGCAGCAGGAAGAAGGCTCCGACGAGCAGCAGCACCATGACGGGGGCGTTGATCAAGAACACAGAGCCCCACCAGAAGTGCTCCAGAAGGAAACCTCCGACGATGGGGCCCAGGGCCGCTCCACCGGCGAACGATGCCGCCCAGACCGCAACGGCGTTGCGACGTTCGCGGTCGTCGGGGAAGACGGTGCGGATCAACGACAGGGTCGAAGGCATCAACGTGGCACCACCGAGGCCCAACAGCGCACGGGCAGCGATCAGCATTTCGGCCGAGGTCGCGAAGGCCGCCATCACCGATGCGACGCCGAAGGCCGTTGCACCGATCATGAGCAGCTTGCGCCGCCCGATCCGGTCACCGAGATTGCCCATCAGGACCAAGAGCCCGGCAAGCAAGAACGAGTAAATGTCGATAATCCACAGCAACTGAGGACCAGAGGGCTGTAGGTCTGAGCTCAAGGCTGGAATAGCAAAGCCGAGCACGGTCATATCAACGCTGATGAGCAACACCGGCAGGACAAGCACTGCCAGAGCCGCCCAGCGACGACGGGGGGTCATGATTAAAACTCCTGAGGGATTTGAACGATTGAAGGTTCAATCCTGCCAGGTTTAGGTCGACTGACCAAGTCGGGTGACCTACCTCACTGCGGCGCGTCGACCTCGTGCGCGAAACTGGGCACATCGGGGTCAAGGTGGTGATAGTCGGCGGCCTGCTGGGTCCACACCGCGGCTTGTGTATGCAGCCCACTGGGCTGGTCCAGCGTCCCGGCGGCGATCGACATCCAGGTGGGCTGAGCATCGACGCGCCAGAACATCGTGGAGCCACACGTCCCGCAGAAGCCGTAGAACACTCCCGGCGCTGCCTCGTACCACCGCAGCGCGGCGTCTTCAATCGCAAGATCGTTGGTGTCGCAGCCATTGGCGGCCATGAAGTGCCCGGTGATTCGACGGCACCTATCGCAATGGCAGTTCACGACGTTCCGCAACGGGCCGGTGCAGCGATAGGTCACGCCGCCACACGCGCAGCGGCCTCCGGTCGGCGATTCGCGAGGCTTCATGGGCACAGCATGCGCGATAGCCTGGCGCTAGTCCGTTTACCTCCGGGGAGAGAGACCCACCATGTCGCGTGCAACCCGTCCACCATCGAGCGCTGCGGCCGGGCGGGGAGTCCGCGTCGGTGCTGCACTTCTGACCCTGAGCATTGCCCTTGCCGCGTGTAGCGATGACTCCGGCTCGGGCCAAGACGGCGGCTCGGGCCAAGACGGCGGCTCGGAAACGGGCTCCGGCTCTGCACCGAAGGCCGAGGATGGCGCGTCGACCGCGCAACTCATCGACGTTTCCGACGCGGTATCGGTGGCTGGGGGCGGCGACGAGACGAGCGGTTCCTTGTCCGTCGATGTGTCCAAAGCCCTTTTCGTCAGCGCCCCTGCAGCGGTCGTAGCGAGGGCGGGTGACGCGGCGAGCATTGACGAAGCGTCCGAAGACGCCCGGACCCTTGGGGTCCCGTTGCTCTTGCTCAGCGAGCCATCCTCGGCCACCGACGACATGGTCGAGAGCACCGCGAACGGTGGCGACACCGCGCTGAGCACCGCAGACACGGCCGAGGCGACGAGTGATCAGGCCAACTCGACCGCAGGGCCGAGCGATACCGGCAACGAAGCCCAAGTGGAAGAGATCAAGCGACTTGGCGCAGAGCAGGTCTTGGCGGTCGGGGAAGAAACGGAAGGCGCTCTCGGGGAGATTAACGACGTTGACGTAGTGACCGACGTCGACGACTTAGACGACGTCAGCCCCCCGGCTGGCCTCGCCACCCTGGCGGTGCTCGTCGACTCCGACGGCGGAGACCCCAGCAAGGCCGCGACCGCCAGCGCCACAGCCGCCGGAGCGAGCGTCATACCGGTCAAGGGTGGCGACCTGCGCAACGACGCCGAGGCGATCACCGCTTTGGCCGACGCCAAGCCTGACTCCGTGCTGGCGGTGGGCACGTCGTTCGGTGACGCCGACACGCTAATGGGACGCGTCGAGGTCGCCCAAACGGGCGTGCAACTGCCCGGCGGAGGGCAGGCGCTCTTCCCGAACCGCCTCATGGTGGCCCTCTACGGCACCCCCGGCACCCCCGGTCTGGGCGTGCTCGGCGAGCAGGATCTCGACGCAAGCATCGCCCGCGCTAAAGAAGTCGCCGCCGACTTCGAGCCGCTGACGGACGTGCCGGTGGTCCCGACGTTCGAGATCATCGCCACCATCGCGCAGGCCTCGGCTGGCCCGGACGGCGACTACTCCGGTGAGATCGGCGTGGAGGATCTGCGGCCCTGGATCGAAAAGGCCGGCGAGGAGGGCGTCTACGTGGTGCTCGACCTGCAGCCCGGTCGAGCCAACTTCCTGGATCAAGCCAAACTCTACGAAGACCTGCTGAAGTATCCGCACGTCGGGCTGGCACTGGACCCCGAGTGGCGTCTCACACCCACACAGAAGCCGCTGCAGCAGATCGGTCAGGTGGAGGCCGATGAGGTGAACACGGTCCTCGAGTGGCTGGCTGATCTGACCAAGGAAGAGAAGCTTCCGCAAAAACTTGTCGTGCTGCACCAGTTCCGCCTCTCGATGCTGCAGGACCAAGACCAGATCGACACGAGCCGAGACGAGTTGCAGGTGTTGATCCACATGGACGGGCAGGGCAGCCCAGACCTTAAGGACGGCACCTGGCAGTCCGTGGTCGGAAATGCCCGCGAGGGTATGCCGTTCGGTTGGAAGAACTTCTACGACGAAGACGACCCGATGCTGACCCCGGAGCAGACGATGGACAAGGAGCCGACCCCCTTCATGATTTCCTACCAGTGACCGCTGGTATGCCGTCTGGGCCGCTGAGTCGGCGTTCACTTATGACGGGTGCCCTGGGTGGGGCCTCGGCCCTCACACTGTCTGCATGTTCCAACAGCGAAGGCTCCGGCACTGGCTCGACCGATGCGACGCGAGCCTCGTCGACCACCAGCCGCGCTGAGGACCAGATTGGCCCCACCTCTGCGGCACCACCCGATGCAGACGTGGCCACCGCCTCGCACACCATGGCTAGCCCGAACGAGATCGCTAAGCGGGCAACGGTCCCTGTGCTGTGTTGGCATCAGCTCCGCGACTGGAAGGCTTCGGACTCCGAGTACGACCGAAGTCTTCTGGTCTGTCCCCCGGACAACTTCCGGGCGCAACTCGATGCTCTCGTCGACGACGGCTGGACCACCATTGGGCCAGATCAGTACCTGGAGCATCTGGTCGAGGGCACGGCTCTGCCCGCCAAGCCTGTGCTGCTGAGTTTCGACGACAGCCAAGGCAGTCAGATCAGCGTGGGGCTGCCCGAGCTACGCAAGCGCACAATGACGGCCACGTTCTTCGTGATGACCGTGGTCCTAGGCAACAAAGGCTGGATGACTCGTGAAGACGTACGTGATCTGGCGGCCGCTGGTATGACGGTCGGCTCGCACACCTGGGACCACCATCGCGTCGATGAGTACTCCGGCAAAGACTTCAGAATCCAACTCGAGGAGCCGCGGGCCACACTCGAGGACATCATCGGCCAGCCCGTCGTGCACTTCGCCTATCCGTTTGGCGCCTGGGACGGCGAGGCACTACCGCATGTGGCCGACGCGGCCTATCGGACGGCATACCAATTGAACGACCGGAAGCCGTCGAAGGATCACCCCCTGCTCACCCTGCGGCGCGACTTGGTGGACTCACGTTGGTCGGGTCAAGACCTGCTCGATCATCTGGCCACCAAGGCCTAGCCAGCTCGGCTCAGTGGTTTTCGCCGGGAGTCTTAGCGTCGAACTGGAGGGTCTCACCGGCCCGTAGCCACGGGCCGATCGCCAGCAGGCTGATCAGGCCGGTGATCGCGAAGGCCCACCCGAAACCGAAGGCATCGGCGATGACCCCGATCAGGATGGGCCCGACGATGGCCCCCGAGTCTTGGGCCATCTGGAACGCCGCGAGCACGGTGCCTCCACTGCGCTGCGAGCCGACTAGGTCGGCGACGGTGGCCTGTTGGCCGGGGTTCACCAGGCCGGCCCCAAGCCCGCTGATAGCAGACAAGATCAACAGCACCAGCAGATCTGCGGACAGACCCATCAGGCCGAGCCCCAGCGCCGTGACGGCCAAACCGGCAATCACCAGCGGTCGACGGCCAATCTGGTCGGCGAGGCGTCCGGCCACCTGCAGGGTTAGCGCGGTGCCGACCGCGGCCACGGCGAGCGCGAGGCCAGCCACCCACGTTTCGTTGTGCACCGCCACGGCGAATTGCGGCAGGATCGCGACCCTCACGCCGAAATTCGACCAGCCATTGGCGAAGCCCGACGCCAGACTTGCCCGGTAGGCCGGCGAGGCCAACGCTTCGCGCAGCAGCATCGGAGGATTCACCGGGGCACCGGGGTCCGGCCGCAGCGAGGACCCCGACAACCGGATCGCGACGCTCGCGGCGGCGATCACCAGCGCGACGGCATACACGATGAACGGCACCCGCAGACCAAGCGAGGCCAACGCACCACCAGCCAGGGGGCCGACCATTCCCCCGATCAAGAACGAACTGGCGTATGCCGAGGACACGCGGCCACGAATCATGGGCGGAGCCAGGCGCACCAGCAAAGCCATCGCCGAGACCGTGAACATCGTCGATCCGATGCCACCAAGCCCTCGAAAGAGCAGCAGCTGCCAGTAGGAGTCCGCGAAGGCGGTGGCCAGCGACGAGGCCGCCACGATCAGCAGGCCGCTGAGGTAGATCGGCCGCTCCCCTAGGCGCGAGACGAGCGCGCCTCCCACCGGGGCAAACACCAACCGGAAGAACGCGAAAGCCGAAACCACCACGGATGCCGCAGCTACCCCGACGTCGAAACTGCGCGCGTAGGCCGGCAGCACGGGAGCGACGAGGCCGAACCCGATGGCGATGACGAAGGCGGCGGCGACGAGCACGCGGATCTCGCCCGGAATGGGGATGGGTGGTCCGGCGTTCGTCTTGTACCGCAGGCTCACCACGGGATGAGGAACGTTAAAGGTCCAGCCGATATGCCCACAGCGGGAAGTCCGGCACGGGAATCCAGTCGCGGTCGGGCACGCGCTCGAAGCCGAGCCGCTCGTAGATGCGCCTCGCGGCCTGCATCTGCGGCGACGTAGAGATCACCACGGCGGCGAGGTCTTCACGCTGAGCCCGGAATATGCACTCGCGCACCAACATCTCGCCAACCCCCCGCCCCCTGCCCTGGGTGGCCACGCCGAGCATCCGGAATTCCCCCTCGTCGGTGCCCGCCACCTCACGATGCGACGACGTCACCGGGCACCACGTGACCGTGCCCAAAATCATCTCGGCATCCTCATCAAGAGCCACCAGCACGACCGAGTCACGGGATCGACCGATCGCATCACGGATCTGTGCCAGATAGGGGGCGTCGACGGCCAGCAGGCCGTCGTCGAGGTATGCCGCAGCAACCAGTCCACCGACCTCAGCCAGTTCGCTCTCCTGCGCCGGGCGGATCGTGACCGTCATGAGCACACGCTACGCGGCACGGGCCGCAGCCGATAGGGCGATCAGGCGCTCTTCACGGCCGAGATCTCGATCTCGAGAGTGATCTTGTCCGAGACCAGCACTCCTCCGGTCTCAAGGGCTGCATTGAAGGTCATGCCGTAGTCGGAGCGAAGGAGGGTTGTTGCGCCCTCGAAGCCGATGCGCTCCATTCCGAACGGATCTGTGGCCGCGCCGGCATAGTCGAAGTCGATTGAGACCGGGCGGGTCACGTTCTTAACAGTGAGATCTCCGGCGACGCGCAACGTCGCCTCGTCGCGCGCCTCGACAGAGGTGGAGACAAAGGTGATGCTCGGGTGGTTCGCAACGTCGAAGAAATCGCCGGCGAGGAGGTGGCCGTCGCGGTCCGCGTTGCGGGTGGTCACACTCGGCACGGCAATGGTCACGGACACCTGAGCGTCGCCAATGGCGTCGCCGCCTCGCACGGATCCTTCGAACTCTGTGAACGAGCCGCGCACCTTGGTGATCATGGCGTGTCGAGCAACGAAACCCATCTGCGAATGCGCCGGATCAATGGTGTAGTCCCCGGTCAATTCGGACAAGCCGGTGGGGGTCTGGGTGGACTGCGTCATGGGTGCTCCTGTGGAAGTAAGTAACGGACTCAACTTTTTGTTGATACGTCACATACTGGACCCATTTGAATGACGTGTCAACTACTACGCTAGGGTGTGCACATGGATGTGGACACAAACCCGTGGCTGAGTGATCGTCAGCAGCGCGTATGGCGGCAATACCTCCACGCCCAAGAAGAGTTGAACGCGGCAGTGGGTCGTCAACTCAATCAAGACTGGGGTATGTCGACACCCGACTTCCAGGTACTCGTGCGCTTGAGCGAATCGCCGCACGGTCGTGTCCGCATCGTCGAGTTAGCGGACACCCTGCTGTGGGAGCGCAGCCGCCTCTCCCATCACCTCACCCGGATGCAGAAACGCGACCTCATCCTGCGCCAAGACTGCCCCGACGATCGGCGTGGTGCCTTTGCGGCGCTGACAACCACCGGCCGGGAGCTCTTGGAGCAAGCCGCTCCAGGACACGCCGCGCTGGTGCTCCAGCTCGTTTTTGATCCCCTCAGTGAGGCTGACCTCGCCAAGGTCGACGCGCTGTCCGCCTCACTCTTGAGCAGATTGGCGGCTCACCGCACGCTCGGCTAAGGCGTTGTGGAAGAGGTAGACGCCGGTCGTCACGCCACTGACGGCGCTGGCCGCCTCATAACGTATTTCCCTCGTTGGCCACTAGCCTGTGTCTGGTGAGCACCGTGGAGAACGTGGAGATTAGCGACGACGCCATCCGGCTCGGTCAACTGTTGAAATTGGCCGGCGTGGTGCAGGACGGAGCGATGGCGCGCATGGTGATCGAGAACTCTGAGGTCACCGTCGACGGAGACATCGTGGTGCGACGGGGCATCCAGATCCGCCCCGGCCAGGTCGTCCGATACGCCGGAGCCGCGTTCACGCCTCGCCGACGGCCTTCAAACTTAGCTGGGAGCTAACAGGCTGTGATAGTCCTCGTGGCGCTCGATCCAGGTCGCCACGAACGGACACGTGGCGATGACCGTCATCTTGTCGATCTTGATCCGATCAAGGGCACCTTGGACCAGCACCCCGCCTAGCCCTTGCCCGCGCACCGACGTGTCCGTCTCGGCGTGCGTCAGGTCGACGGTGTTGCCTTGGGTGCGGTAGTCCAGGTGGCCGACCACCTCCCCGTTCTGTTCGATTTCGAAGCGCGAAGCGGCGGCATTATTGCTGACGGTGACGTTGCTCATCGCTCTATTCTTCCAGATTCTTTGACGCGAGGGGCGGCATACCCCGGAGCCTTTAGAGCCAGCCAACCCGTGGCGCGAGCACGAGATAACCGACAAACGCGAAGATGTCGAGCACCAGGTGCGCGACGATGAGCGGCGTCACGCGGCGCGTATTCGCGTAGATCACCCCGAAAATGAGCCCCATGACCACATTGCCGACAAAGCCCCCAAAGCCTTGGTAGAGGTGATAAGTGCCGCGAATGAGCGCCGAGCCCACGATGATCGTGACGATCGGCAGCTGGGCCTGACCCCAACGGGTGAAGAGGTACCCGACCATGATCACCTCTTCGAGCACCGCGTTTTGCGCAGCAGCCAGCACCAAAATAGGCACGGCCCACCACACGTCCGGCAGATTTGCGGTCGATACCGTCGTGTTTAAGCCCAGGGAACGGGCAGCGAGATACAGACCCACCCCGGGTATGCCGATCAGCGCGGTCAACGCCGCCGCTCGGCTCAGGTCCCGTGGCAGGCCGGACCGATCGATCCCCACGTGCGCCATCGCCGCGACACTCCCGCGCAGGTCGCGGCCGCGTACGTTGCGGGCCTGTAGATCACGACCGAGGAGGTGCAGCGCAAGTACCACCGGCACCAGCGCAAGGGCGATGCCCACCGTTTGGTAGGCAAGATCAAGCCACGGCCGATCGGGGGTCACCGCCTGGTTCATCGACGTCGTTTGCGCCGAAAGCGGCGCGGCCGCGGTGAGTTTACGGATCAGGGACAAAACCGACAAGCTCGCCGAGGCTCCCAAACTCACGCCCAGCACCAACGCGGTTTCTACGAAGAGCGAGCGCCGATCCAATTCGCTCGCAGGCTCAACGGGACGGGCCAGCACCTTAGGCCTGATAACCGAGGGCAACGGTGCATAGGCCCGCAAAACTCAGGGTGGCGGCCACGGCGGGCGGGCCCAGTCGCGGCTCGGGGGAAGTGAAGGCCCGGTAGGACGCGCCCAGGGCCATAGGCAACGCGAACACGATCAAGATGCTGGTGAGGTTGAGGATGTTCCAGGATGCAGTCGACAGCACCACAGCCGCAATCACGTAGATACCGAAAGGTACCAAAACAATACTTTTCGTTGCATAGTTCAGGGGCCCCCGCTGACCTCCACTTGACCGGCGCAGACGTACTTCACACCCCATATATGTCAGGGCCATAACCACCATAAAGACGCCGGGAAGTAGATCCATCCGCCCACCGTATCGATCGCCGACGCAACGCTGGACAAGCACCGCCGCACGAGCAACACTCATCAGGCCTCACACGACTTTCCCAGCCGATTTGACGTGGCCTACTGCTGGCCGATCAAGGCTCGACGAACAGGACATCACGTGCGCTCACACCTGCACTCCCCCCGAAAAGCGGCGCTAGCGATGGTTGCCATCGGCTCCGTCCTCCTACCGGTAACGCTAACTCCGCTCGCTCAGGCTCAAGAACAGCCACCTGAGCCCACCACCGCCACCGACGTTTACGTGGTGCAACTGGCGGATCTCCCCATTGCCACCTACAACGGCGGCGTCGAGGGGTTAAAGGGAACCAAACCGGGTATGGGCGAAAAGGTCGACACGGATAGCGCGAAGGCCGACAAATACTCGGACTACCTCGCCGACGAGCAAGACGATGCGCTCGAGGATGCGGGGGCTAGCGTGAGCGACGTCGTCTACCGGTACGACACCGTGCTCAATGGTGTTGCCGTCGTGCTTACGCCCGAAGAGGCCATAAAGATCGCCAAATCCCCTGGTGTCCTCAACGTGTGGCGTAACGAGATACGTACCGCCGACACGACCACCACGCCGGATTATCTCGGACTCACCGGTGATGAAGGCGTGTGGAATCAACAGTTCGGCGGCCCGGCCAACGCAGGTCGAGGGATGGTTGTCGGAGTAATCGACTCAGGCATCTGGCCCGAAAGCGCCAGTTTGGCTCCCCTTCCGCAAGACACCACGCCAGACTCGTGGGCGGGTGAATGTGTCGCTGGGACCGACGACGACCCCGCCAACAACGTGGAGTGCAACAACAAGTTGATCGGTGCCCGGTACTACAACAAGGGTGTCTCCGTCGCGGACGTAGAATTCAACTCTCCCCGCGACTACGACGGCCACGGAACGCACACTGCCACCACCGCCGCGGGCAACAATTCGGTGCCGATTTCGGTGAACGGAATCAATCTCGGCGAAGGTAGCGGCATTGCGCCCGCGGCACAGGTTGCCGCTTACAAGGCTTTGTGGGCCAATGGCGAAGGTCAGGCTTCTGGCGGCACCGTGGACTTGGTCGCTGCTATTGAGGACGCGGTAACCGATGGAGTCGACGTCATCAACTACTCCGTGAGCGGGTCTAGCGAGTCCGTAGTGGATCCCGTCGAACTGGCCTTCTTTTCCGCCGCAGCCACCGGCATCGTGATCGCTGCGTCGGCAGGAAACTCGGGTGACACCGTCGGCGCGAGCAGCGTGGCGCACAACTCGCCGTGGACCATGACGGTGGCTGCAAGCACTCACGACCGCAACGTCGCGAAAACGCTGGCCCTCGGCGACGACACAACCTACGAAGGAGTAGGTGTGGGGCCAGGTTTGGCCGCAAACCCGCTGGTGTACGCAGCAGACATCCCCGCGCAAGGAGTAGACCCGGCCGAAGCGGCGCTGTGCTACCCAGACGTGGACCTAGACGAACCCGGCGCTCAGCCGAGTATCGACGATGACTTCGCCGCCGGGACAATCGTGATTTGTGATCGCGGAACCGTGGATCGAGTCGGCAAGAGTCAGGCTGTAGCTGATGCCGGTGGCCTAGGTATGGTTTTGGCGAACACCACCTCGGCTGAATCTCTCAACGGTGACTTCCACGCGGTGCCGACCATTCACGTGGATAGCGCTGCCGGTGCCTTGATCAGGGCCTACGCACAAACAGATCCCACCCCGACCGCATCGATCGGCCAACCGCAAGACGGTGCCGTGGTCGCTCCCGAAATGGCCGGCTTCTCGTCCTACGGGCCGGCCCTGGCCGGAGGCGGGGACCTCCTGAAGCCGGACATCACCGCACCTGGCGTTGACATCCTGGCAGCCGTGTCTCCGGCCGCTGGAGACGAGGACTTCAACAGCCTGTCGGGGACCTCGATGTCGGCACCGCACGTCGCCGGTTTGGCTGCGTTGCTGAAGCAAGCCAACCCAGATTGGTCGGCGGCCGCCATCAAGTCGGCCATGATGACCACCGCCCGGACCACAAACTCCGCAGGCGAGCCCATCCAGCGCGCCGGCGAAGACGCCACGCCATTGGACTACGGATCCGGGGAGGTCGTGCCCCCATCGTCGTATTCACCCGGTTTGGTCTACGAAGCAAGTTCGGACGATTGGTTCACGTATGCCTGTGCGCTCAACCAGTTGCAGCCCTTGCTTGCGGACCCCACCGGCTGCGACGGGCGTGACACCGACCCTAGCGATCTGAACTACCCCACCATCTCGATCGGCGATTTGGCCGGAGTGCAGGCGGTCACCCGTACGGTGACCAACGTGAGCGACGACGATGCGCAGTACACGGCGCAGATCACGGCCCCTCCTGGTATCGACGTCAGCGTCGAGCCGCAGACTCTCACCGTTGGCTCTGGTGACACCGCCGAGTTCGTAGTGACCTTCACCCAGCAGGACGCTCCGATCGGTGCCTACACCTTTGGTTCGCTGACGTGGGACGGGCCCACTGCTGTCACCAGCGCCATCGCGATCCGCCCCGAGTTGGTGTCGGCTCCGGACGAGTTGTTCGGCACCGGCACCGAGGGTTCGCAGAATTTCTCCGTGATCTCAGGGTTCGGCGGCGCCCTCGACGTGGACGTCGACGGCCTGATCCCGGCGACGGTGGTGGATGTTGCGGCCACGGCCGGGCCCACCCCCAAGGATGGCGTGGCCACCTTCGAGGTGCCCGCCGGCGCTACGGGCCTGCGCGCATCAATCTTCGACGACGAGGTCGAGGCCGATGACGTCGACTTGTACGCCTACAACCCACAAAACCGCCTCGTGGCACTGAGCGGCAAGGAGGGCTCAGGCGAGCAAATTACGGTGCTCGATCCCGCCCCGGGAACGTGGACCATCGCGGCTGACATCTACAGCGAAGAGCCCACGGTGACCGTTCCGGTCAACGGTTTCGTGCTGACGGATGCGGCAGCCGGTAACTTCTCGGTGACCCCCGACCAGGCCACCGTCACACCCGGACAGCGGGTGGACGTGGAGGCGGCCTGGAGCGAGATCGATCGAACGGGAAGGTACTTCGGAGCCATCAACTACCAGTCCGGCGGTGAAACGCAAGATCGCACGCTGTTCAGCATCGACAACGGAGTCGCGAGTGTGCCCGAGGTGGACCGCATCGGGGGCGCAGACCGCTTCGACACCGCTGCCTTGATTGCCGCTCAATACCCTGGCCCCGTCAACACCGTCTACATAGCCAACGCCTATGCTTATGCAGATGCTCTGTCCGCAGCAGCCCCGGCTGCGAGCTCCAAGGTGCCCAGCACGTTGGCAGCTAGTGTCTTTGCCGCGCCGGTGCTGCTGACGAAGCCGAACGTGCTGCCTCCCGCAACGATCAAGGCCCTGGAGGATCTCGACCCACAGCAGATAGTCATTCTGGGCGGGGACACGGCGGTAACTCCCGCCGTGGAGACCGCGTTGGGCACGTACGGAAAGGTTGAACGCATCGGCGGTGCGGACCGCTACGACACCGCTTCGCGGGTCGCGACGAAGTTGTACCGCAGGAACGCTCCGGTGGTGTACGTGGCTAGCGGTGCGGACGGGAAGTTCGCCGACGCGCTCAGCGGCGGCGCCTTGGCTGGCTCACAAGGAGCTCCGGTGGTGTTGGTGCGTCCCGATCGCGTCGATGAGTTCACCCAGGCCGCGCTGGATCACCTCAATGCCGATGAAGTCATCGTGCTGGGCGGCGAAAAGGCGATCTCACCCTCGCTGTTTGACGCCTTGGGAGCGGACCGTCGTTTAGCGGGGCCGACTCGCTACGGCACGTCGGTGGCCATCTCAGAAGAATTCGCGGCGCCTGTCGAGGGCACCTTGGTGGCCTCCGGAACAGCGTGGCCCGATGCTCTCGCCGGCTCCGCTCTGGCAGGATTCTTGGGCCAGCCCCTGTTGTTGAGCAGAACCGATGACGTTCCGGACAACGTCATGGAACGACTCGACATCCTTTCTCCAGGCAAGGTCGCGGTGCTCGGTGGAAAGATGGTGCTGACGCAAGCCGTAGAGGACGAGTTGAACGCTTCCTACCCCGAGTGGTCGCGTTAACGAGTCGTGGCCGATTGATCTTGCCCCAGCCATAATGACGGGAAGCAATCATGAGGAATACGAGATGGCACGCAGCGCTGCTTATCGCGACGACCGCACTGCTGGTCTCGTGCGCGGGCACGTCCAGCGAGCCCGGGGCTGACCCGGTGACGTCGTCCGATTCCGAAAGTGGCACGTTGGCCGGGCCCATCAACACCGACGGTCCAGTCGAAACCAGCGGACCAGCCGGAGCGGACGAGGACACGGCCACCTCGACCGGGCCGGACGAACGGACCAGTCAGCCCGGTGTGGCCGCCGCGATGGCCGACCTGGCCGAGCGAAACGCGGTCGCTCTCGATGAGGTGACGATCACGGAACTCACTGCTGTGACGTGGCGTGACGGCTCACTCGGGTGCCCCATGCCGGGGATGCAGTACAGCCAGGCGCTGGTGCCGGGACAGCAGCTCATCTTGTCGCTGGCCAGTGATCCGACGCAGTCCTTTGCCTACCACGCGGGAGCACGGGGCACGTTTAGTTTCTGCGAGTCTCCGCAACCTCCGGTCGAGGGCGCACCCGGCTCGACCTAGCCCTTCGCTGGCTCGCCTGCTGTCACCCTTGCTGGCTGGCCGTCGGGCGGAAGCACGGCCAGCCCAAAGGGATCAATCGTCAGGTCGACCTGGTCACCGACGCGAAGGCCGACGGACGCCGGGGTCGGGACCGTCGCACTCAGCGTTCCTACCCCGTTGATGTCCACCTCAGCGCTGACCGCGTCACTGCGGGCATGCAGGGCCGCCACTCGACCACGCAACCCCCGCCCATCGTCCTGCGAGCTCGGCTCCACGATCAGCAACGCGGAGCGTCGGATCGCCAAGCCTGCTGATCCATTCCTGCGATCCGCCCCACTCCTGCCGCTGGTTTTGCGATGCCCGCCGTGTCCTTCATGACCCGCAGGCACCGCAGCAAGGATCCGATCGGCCGCCTCCCCGTGCAGCACAGAGTTATATCCCAAGAACCGAGCCACCTGCGCCGAAACCGGCGAGCGCCATACCTGTGCGGTGGGCCCTTGTTGCACCACGGCACCACGCGACATCACGGCCACATCGTCGGCTAGGGCGAATGCCTCGTCGTGATCGTGCGTCACCAGCACCGCAGTCGTGCCGGTCTGAGCCAAGATCCTCGACAGGTCTGCCGTCAGGCGTTCGCGCAACTCGCGGTCCAACGCAGAGAGCGGCTCATCCAGGAGCAGCAGTTTGGGCTCGGCGGCCAGGGCCCGCGCCAAGGCAACGCGCTGCTGCTCGCCTCCGGACAGGCTGGAGGTCGCTCGCTCGCCAGCATCGGGCAAGCCCACCAGGGTGAGCAGCTCACGCACTCTCGTTGCCACGGTGGCGGCCGGGCTTGAGCGCAGCCGCAGCGCATAACCCACGTTGGCCGCCACGCTTTGCTGTGGAAAGAGCTGACCGTCTTGGAACATCAACGCAAAACCCCGCCGGTGAGTCGGCACCGACGCTAGGTCTTGACCGTCGAAGGACACGATGCCTGCGTGCGGCTCCACCAACCCGGCAATCGCCCGCAACAACGTCGATTTGCCGCACCCCGAGGGCCCAAGAATCGCCAGCACCCGACCGGTGGGCAACTCCACCGTGACGTCATCGACCGCTGTGAAGTCACCGAACTTCACACTCAAACCGCGCACGTCTAGCATTTCAGACCGCCCCTATGTCGTTGCGTCGCAGACGTTCCACGACGGCGATGATGCTCGTGGTCAACACGGCCAGCACCACGCTTGCGGCCAAGGCCATCCCGGCGTTGTTTGCTCCCGGTGAGCTCAGGAGGTCGTAGATCAGCACCGGCACCGTGGGTCGTTCGGGTCGGGCCAGAAAACTCGTGGCCCCGAATTCTCCCAGCGACACCGCGAAGGCGAACCCTGCGGCGGCCATGATCGGTCGTCGCAGCACCGGGGCCTCGACCGTCCAGGCCGCACGGAACGGCCCCGCCCCGAGCGTGGCCGCGGCCTGACCGAGTCGTTGATCAACGCCTCGCAGCGCCGGGGTCACGATCCGCACCACCAACGGCAGGGCCACCATGGCCTGGGCGATCGGCACCAGGATCGGCGAGCTGCGCAAATCCAGCGGAGGAGAGTCCAGGGTGATCAAGAAGCCGAAGCCGATCGTCACCGCAGACACCCCCAGCGGCAGCATGAACAACGCATCGACCCCCGCGAGTGCCCGGCGCTCAGCCCGTTTGTGCGGGCGCCGGGTCACCACAATCGAGACGATGATGCCCAACACCATCGCCAACACGGTCGCGTCGACCGCGGTGCGCAGGGAGTTACCGATGGCTTCGGTCACGCTCACCCGCAGCGCCGGGCTAGCCGACGGGTCGTTCAGCAAGACGAAGTTCTGCAGCGTCCACCCGCCCGACCCGCGAACGCTGCGCAGGACCAACGCCCCGAGCGGCATCAAGATCGCCAACACGACGACTCCCGTCAGCGCCAGCACCGGCGCATCGCTGCGACGCGGCGAGCGCGGCCCGGTGCGGTTGGCGGCGAGCACTTGCTCCCCCGCTGCCCGGGCCCGAGCGGCAGCAGCCAGCAAGGCCACCACGACCACGACCTGCAGCAGCGACAGCACTGCGGCACCGCGCAGATCGAAGAATTGGGTGGTCAAGAAGTAAATCTCCGTCTCGATGGTGCCGTAGCGCAGCCCACCCAAGGTGAGCACCACACCGAACGCGGTCGAACAAAAGAGGAAGACCACGCAGCCCGCCGACACGATCGCCGGGATCAACGCCGGGAAGGTGACCGTTCGCCATACCTGCCAGGGGTTGGCGCCCAACGCGGCTGCCGCTTCTTGGGCGCGGTGATCCATGCCCGCCCAGGTGCTGCCCACGGTGGCGACCACGACGGCGGTGTTGAAGAAGACGAACGCGAGCAGGATGGCGGCCCACGTCCCGTCCAAACCCAGGAACCCTGCGGGACCACTCGCGCCCAGGAGCGCGCGGAACATCACACCCACCACCACGGTTGGCAGCACGAACGGCACCATGACGATGGCGCGGGCCACACCGCGACCGGGGAAACGCAACCGGTAGAGCACAAACGCAACCGGCAGCCCTACACAGATGGACAAGACCGTCCCGGCGGCGGCCATCAGAAGAGTAAAGATCGCTACGCGTACCGTGCGGGCGCGGCCCAACACCTCGGGGATGCCCGAGAGGTCCAGCCCGGTTCCCCCAGCGAAAAATCCCCGACTGATCATCCCGCCCAGCGGCAGCATGAAGAAGACGGCCACGAACGCCAGGGGTATGCAGGCCGCCGCGGCAACCGCGATCCGCGGTAGTCGTGGGCTCATCGAAGGGCGATATCGGCCCACTGGGTGGTCCAGTCGAGCCGGTTAGCCTCGATGTCCTGCGCCGGAAGGTCGTAGGGGTCCTCCGCGACCTGCGCGAACTTCGCCCATTCCGGGGGTAGGTCGACCTGCTCGGAGACCGGGAAGACGTACATCGACTCCGGCAGGGCCTCCTGCACGGTGTCGCTCAGGAGGAAGTCCACGACCGCTTGGCCGCCCTCGGGGTTCGCGGCGCCCTCGATAACGCCCGCGTATTCGACCTGGTTGAAGCACGTGTCCATCAGGGCGCGGGTGGTCGGCTCGGTGCCGCCTTCGGGAATGGTGAACGGCGGGGATGAGGCGTAGGAGACCACGATCGGTCGCTCCCCTGCGCCACCGCCCGCGGTGAAGTCGACCAGGTAGGCGTCCTCCCATCCGGCGGTGACCAGCACGTCGTTGGCCACCAGCCGGTTCCAGTACCCCTGCCACCCCTTGCCGGCCGCGCCTTCACCGTCTCCGAACTCGGCGATGGTGGCCATCAAGAAGGCCAGGCCAGGACTCGAGGTGCTCGCCCCCGGAGTGACCATCAAGCCGGAGTATTCGGGCTTGGTCAGATCCTCGAGGGTGCTCGGCTCAGCGAGACCCTCGTCGGCAAACCAAGTGGTGTCGATGTTGACACAGACATCACCCACGTCAATGGGCGTGAGGTATGCCGCCAGCTCGCCGTCCAGCTCATGCTCTTCCACCCCGGCGGGCGGGTCGGCGGGGGTGTAGGCCGCGAGGATCCCCTCGTCGAAAGCGCGGGAGGCGAAGGTCGTGTCGATCCCGAAGACGGCATCGCCGAGTGGGCTGCCCTTGGTCAAAGCCAACTGGTTGGTCATCGACCCGGCGTCGCCGCTGGGTTGCTGGCGCAGGGTGTAGCCCGTTTGGGCGGTGAACTCGGCGATGACTTCATCCGGCAGGCTGAAGGAATCGTGCGTAATGAGCACAACCTCACCGGAGGCTGCGCCGGTGGCGGCACCGCCGTCTGAGGAGGTGGCGTCGTCTGCAGACTCGGCCCCTCCCGCTGGGTCCGAGGAGTCGGAGCCGATCAGTGAACATCCGGCCAAACTTAAAGCTCCGACGACACTGGCGATGGCCATCAGCCGTCGGGGGGCACGGGGGGTGACGTGGTAATGATTGCGGTGTAGTGCTCGCATTGCGGCCTCCAATAATCAGGAGGGGTGTTGACGCGATGTCAACGAGACTCGACTTCCTCCACCGGTGCTAACCGGATCAGGTTCGAGGGTCTGCGGTTGGTGCCGCACTCTCAGCGCTTGGTGCGCTCCCCTGTCGTTCGGCAAGCATACGACGAGGCGCGCGCCGCTGCCCCACCACCCATGGCTGCCCGCTCTGTGGCAGTCTTGGTCCATGGGAGATCTCGTTTACAAGGTAATGTCCGTCGGCGCTGCGATCGGAGCAGCGAAGGTAGCGCGCGCGGCCACCGACGGTAGTTGGAAGTTCATTCGCGGGCAGAAGTCGCCCGAGAATCCTGCGGACCCGGACAACGAATGGAAAGAGGCGATCGCTTTCGCCATCCTTTCCGGTGCCATCGTGGGCTTGGCGCGCATGCTCGCTAGCCGTCAAACGGCCGCGGTCTTCGCGAAGTCGACGGGTCGTTTGCCCAAGGACCTGCAAAAAGACACCTAAACCTGACCGTCCCCACCCGGGTCGCGCAGGAAGACGTGCGAAGGTACACCCCATGGTCTTCCTGCTGTTTGTGACGCTCGGGGCGATTTCGCTGTTGCTGATGGGCGTCGCGGTGACGCCGCGCTCGAAGAAAAAACCCATCTGGCAATGGTCCCTGGACGACTACGGTGCCACCTTTGTGCGTGGGGTCAGACTCATGCTCGACGCCGGGGCGCGCAACCGCTGGCGCATGGACAGCATGCACAAGCAGCAGTTCTACAGCGAGCGCGGACGGATGGACGGCAATCGTCTGCCCACCGACAAAGAAGCACACCCACCCGAGCAAATCCCCCCAGGCGCAATCCCACCTCACTTGCGCCAGCCCGGCAACGAGATCCGATACCGTCCCGAGGACTGGGAGACCAGCACCGACGATGACGACCTCCCCCCTACCCGCTGACTCGACGAGCCCGATACGGGTTCTCATTGCGTACTCGTACTCGATGCATTACCGGCTCGGGGTCTTTCGGGCCCTGCTAGACCACCCTGGGGTGGACGTCACGGTGGCGGCCGGTCGCACCCCCAATCCGTCTCGCCGCTCCCGATCCCGCGCCAACGCCGACGTCGCGCCCATCGCGCCTATCGCGCCTATCGATATGCCCGCCCTCCAGTGGCACCACACCATCAGGGTCGGTCCCGTGAGGTTCCAGCCGGGTCTGCTGCGCCGCAGCCTGTCTAGTCGCTATGACGTGGTCATCTGGGATCCCTCTATTCACTGCGCCACCGTGTGGTTGTCGTCGGCCATCATCCGCGCGAGGCAGCAGACCTTGATCTATTGGGGCTTGGGCTGGACCGTCCCCCATGGGCCCGTCAAAGAGCGCCTCAAGGTTGCGGCCTTCCGCTTGGCGCACGGCTTTGCGACCTACGGCAGCGGGTCCGCCGAGTTGGCAGTGCAGGCTGGTTACCCCCAGCGCCGCCTGCACGTGGTCGGCAACAGCATGATCGACTCACCCGAGGCACGCGCCGTCGCAGCCGCCGGTATGCCGTCGCCCGAGCCGCTGGTTTTAGGCGTCGCCTTGAGACTGACCTCGCGCAAGAAGGTCGACCTGCTGCTTCGTGCGGTGGCCGCGCTCAACGCCCAAGGGGTCGCCGCACGCGCCATCGTGGTCGGCGACGGGCCGGAGCTGCCGGCCCTGCAACACCTCGCAGTCGAGCTCGGCGTCGAGGTCAACTTCCCCGGCCCTCTGTATGACGCTAAGGACGTCGCGGAGTTCTACCGCCAGATCCACATGACCGTGATCCCCGGCCACGCCGGGCTGACGGTGCTGGCGTCGCTGATGCACGGACGCCCCGTCGTCACTCACGACAACCCCGACCATCACGCCGCCGAGTGGGAGGCGTTAAGAGACGGGGTCAGCGGACGGTTCTACGTCGAAGACGATCTGGATGATCTGATGGCTTCGATCGTGGAGGTGCACGATCAGGTGGTGGCCGACCCCGCCGGGCTAGCGCAGCAGTGCCGAGCGGACTATCTCGACCACGGCGATCCCGACGCCCACGCCAAGCGCATCATCGCGGTGGTGCGGGCCGTCATTGCCGACCGTGCTCACGGCGTTGTTGGCACTGCTGCAGCGGATCGGTAACGGCCCACAACAGCGTCCACGAGTCGGTCGTGGACGCCGAGCGGCTCGGTGACCACCTCTGCACCGAGCGCCATGGCTTTGGTGTGGAAGTGGCCGGTAGCCAAGAGGTAGCTCAGCACCGCAACCTCCCCCTGGTTGCTGGCTTGCAGGTCTGACAGCACGTCGGCTGCGCGCGGCCCGGTGCCCGTCATGAAGCCTGCCCGCACCGGCTTTCCCCAGCAGGCAGCCAACACTGCAGCGGTGCACAGGACTTCCTGGCGGGCCCGGGCGTCGGAGGAACCGGCGGCGGCGAGCATCCCAGAGTCGATGTGCGCTCCCTCGTTGGACTCTAGTTTTTCGTTCAGCCGGTCCAGCAGCACGTCGACGACCTCGGGCGTCACTCCGAGGGCTTTGGTTGCGCTGGCACCTCCCCCGGCGCGGGCCATCGCCGCAGGAATGTCGCTGCGCACGTGGAAACCGCTGGTCAGCAGGTAAGGCACCACGACGGCATCGGGGTGGGCCGCCAGCACCTCGTCGGCGCTGGGCTCACACACATCGACAAAACCCACCGTCGTGATCACGTCCGGAAGGCGCTGCGCAACGGCCCGACCGACGGCATACACGACCTCGCGGCCGTGGGGGTTGGCGGTGCCGTGGGCCAGCATCACCAGCGGACGATGGATCATCCGGCCACCTGTCGGTCCCGGAGCACCCGGACCCGGTGGCGGTGCGTGTCGATCCGGCCCGATCTGAAGGCCGAGGCAATGGAGGCTTTGACCGACACGGCTCGGCGCGGATTACCCGACGCCGTGATCGCGACATCGATGGGTCCCGCCGCCGATTCGTGACGCAACCGGGCGGGGGTGACCGCCGACCCACCAGCACCGTGCGAGGCGTTGATGCACCAGGTGTGCGCGGCATCGGCATCGTGGACCACCCACCCGTCGACCTGTGGGACGCCGGTGGCGGTGTGCACCAACCACGCCCCGGCCAGATCGTGAGCCCCGGCGTATCCGCGGCGCACCCACTCCAACTTGCCCGCCAGCGCCATCGCCGCGAGGTCATCGCTGACCCACGGACTAATCAGCCGCACTCGAGCCCCGCGCTCCACCAAGTCGCGCGCCCGCCGCGTGCCTACGGCACCTCCACCGACGGCCACGACGAGCTTGCCGGTCAGGTCTAGACCGAACATCGTTGCGCCGCTCATGTGTGCAACCCGCACTCGGTCTTTTCGGTGCCGGCCCAGCGTCCCGATCGCGGGTCCGCGCCTAGCAGCGGGCGCAGCGTGCACGGCCCGCAGCCGATCGAGGAGTAGCCCTGCGCGATGAGCGGGTTGACGGGCACGTTGTGCCGCGCAATGTAGGCCTCGACGTGGCCGTCGCTCCACGCGGCGATCGGGTTTACCTTCACCATCTCGTGTTTGTCGTCCCAGCTGATCAGCGGGGTATTCGCCCGCGAGGCGCTGTCGCTGCGCCGCAGCCCGGACGCCCAGGCTTGGTATCCCGACAGTGCTTGGCGCAGCGGCTCCACTTTGCGCATCCGGCAGCACGCTGCAGCGTCTCGACCAAACAGGTCTTTGCCGTGCGCTTCGTCTTGCTGGTCCACGCTGAGCGTCGGGGTGATGGACAAGACTCGCACCGGCAATCGGCGCTGCACCTCGTCGCGCGTGGCCAGGGTCTCTTCGAAGTGATAGCCGGTGTCCAAGAACACCACCGATGGCTCTGCAGCCGACCCGGGCGGCCGCACGCCTGCATACACCGTCGCTGCGAGGTGCGGGAGGACGGCGTCGGCCATGCTGCTGGCCACCGCGAGTCCGTCCCCGAATTCGGCGTAGGCCCAGGCCAACACCTGACCGGCGCTCGCCCCGGCCAGTGCCTCCTGCGCCCACAACGCCAGGCGGCGTAGGTCGTCAGCGCTGCGCGTCTCGGGCAGAGCTGGCGCCCCGTAACCGCGCTGCGGCTCTTGCGGGCTCCACCGGTGGCGAGAACGCCTGGGTGCCTCGAGTTGGGCGACGCTCACGCCAGGACCGCCTCGTCGGCTCGGTGGGCCCAGGTGCCGAAGGTCTCACCCGGGTGACGCTGATCGGACCAGGTGCGCACAACACGCTCCACGTAGTCGGGTAACTGATCGGCGCTGACCTTGACCCCGCGGATCGTGCGACCCAGCTCGGGTTCCTCCCGGTCTTCGCTAGCCAACCCGCCGCCGAGGTGGACCTGAAACCCAGGCACCTGCTCACCGTCGACGGTGATGATTTGACCCTTGAGCCCGATGTCGGCGGTTTGAATGCGGGCACACGAGTTGGGGCAGCCGTTGACGTTGAGCGTGATGGCTTGGTCCAAACTCAGATCCGCCAGTCGGGTCTCCAGCTCGGTGATCGTCGCCGCTGCGGTGTCCTTGGTGTCCACGATGGCCAACTTGCAAAACTCGATGCCGGTGCACGCCATGGTGTTCCGGCGGAACGGGCTAGGGGCGGTGCGCAGGCCAAGCCCTTCGACCACCTCCAAGACGTGGTCCACGCGCTCGGTGGGTATGTCGAGCAGCACCAGCTTTTGGTGGGGGGTAAAGCGCAGGCGATCCGAGCCGACCGATTCCAGCAGGTCCGCGATGGCCGTGAGAATGGTGCCGCTGACGCGGCCGACGGTCGGGGCGGCCCCGATGTAGCGCTTACCGTCCTTCTGCTCGTGCACGCCTACGTGGTCGCTGGGGCCGGTGGGTGGGGGCGGGGGTGGGCCATCGGCCAGGGGGCGGCCAAGGTATTCGGTCTCCAGGACGGAGCGGAACTTCTCGGCACCCCAGTCGGCAAGGAGGAACTTGAGGCGGGCCTTGTTGCGCAATCGGCGGTAGCCGTAGTCGCGGAAGACCTGCAGGACGCCATGCCAGACGTCGGCGGCCTCTTCGGGGCGCACGAAGGCACCGAGGCGCTCGGCGAGGCGGGGGTTGGTCGAGAGGCCGCCGCCGACCCACAGGTCGTATCCGATGCCGAGCTCGGGGTGGACGACGCCGATCAGGGAGATGTCGTTGGTTTCGTGGACGACGTCGAGGCTGGGGTGGCCGGTCATTGCGCTCTTGAATTTGCGCGGCAGGTTAGCCAGCTCGGGGTCGCCGATAAACCGCTTTAGGATTTCGTTCATCACCGGGGTCGGATCGATCAGCTCTTCGCTGGAGATGCCCGCCAGCGGGCTCGCCAGGATCACCCGCGGCACGTCGCCGCAGGCCTCCGTGGTCTGCATACCGGCTGCTTCGAGGCGAGTCCAGATCTCGGGAACGTCCTCGATCCGGATCCAGTGCAGCTGCACGTTCTGCCGGTCGCTGATGTCGGCGGTGTCGCGCGCGAATTCGGTCGAGATCTCCCCAAGCACCCGCAGTTGGTGGGCGCTGACCGCTCCTCCGTCGAGCCGGACCCGCAGCATGAAGAACTCATCGGAAAGCTCGTGTGGCTCCAGTTGGGCGGTGCGACCACCGGGTATGCCGGGGCGACGCTGGGTGTAGAGCCCCCACCACCGCATACGACCGTTGAGATCGTCGACCCCGATCGAGGCGAACCCCTGCTTAGAGTAGATCTGCTCGATGCGCTCGCGGACGTTCAATCCGTTGTCAGCGGCCTTGAGCTCTTCGTTGTGGTTCAGCGGGGCGGTGCCGTCGACTGCCCACTGGCCGTTGGGGCGGCTGGCGCGGGCTGGTCGGGCGGTGCGGAGTGTTGCTGCGTTCGATGTCATGGGGTCCTCACGGAGTCTGGCGGCGCGCGAGGCGGGCAGACTCTCTAAGGAGGAGGATCGACCGGGCTCACACGCCCGGTCGGCGGCTCAGGTGAGCCAGCGAAGTGGGGCGCGGTTAGCGCATCCCACACATCAAAGTGCTGCTGACCCGGAGCAGGTCGACATAGCGTCGTGAGACGAGTCGGTCCTCCGGGCGGTTGATCACTGGTGAATCATAACCGTAGATCTGGGTATGCATAACATCGACTACCGGTGGACGGAGAGGTCGACCCAATGGGTGGTGTTCGTCACCTCCTCCAGCGTCTTCCTCGCTCTGTTCGTTTTCTTCGTTGACTGGGCCCTGTTGCCGGATCGGCATCCGAGCGGTAACGTCACTGTCACTTGAGAAAATGTATGCGCATACATTCTCGAGCCGGTTGGTCAAAGACGACCCGGAGGAGGTGACTCATGGCCACGTCCGTCGAGCGTGCCCGGGTCACGGTCTACACCGTCGCCGAGCACGCCGGGGTCTCCGTCGCCACCGTCTCCCGCGTGTTTCAGGAACCGCACTTGGTCCGCGAGGTCACCCGGACCAAGGTGCTGCAGGCCGTCGAGGATCTCGATTACGTCCCACACGGTGCCGCCCGTTCCCTGGCTTCTTCTCAACACGAAGCGCACGGCCTGGTGTTACCCGAGCTGGGCGGCCCCTACTACTCCGAGTTGCTAATGGGCTATGAGTCGGTGGCAGCCGAGGCCGGCCACAGCGTGATCTTGCTGCTCACCGAGGGCAAGTCCAACCTGGATCTTCAGTTGCGCCGGATGGCGGGCAACGTCGACGGCATGGTGCTGATGGGACCGCTAGGTATGTCGATCAGCGCCCTGGCTGCCCTGGCTCGACGCGTCCCGATGCTGGGTTTGACGGGTCTCTCCGACGACGGTTACGAATCGTTCGCCACCGAAAATCGCGCGAGCGCCGAGCAACTCACCCGACACCTGCTCGGGCACGGGCGCCGCCGGTTGGCGTTCGTCGGCAGTCCAGAAAAGGCTCGCGACGTTCGCGAGCGCTACGAGGGCTTCGTCGCGGCTCACGACGGTGTCCCCTGCGCCGAGCCGATCCGGGCCGAGCTGCGCGAACAGGAAGGACGCCGGGTCGCCGAGCTCATCCTTAACGGCGCCATCGACATGGACGTCGACGCCTTGGTCTGCGCCAACGACGAGCTCGCCTTGGCCGTGCTCGACCGGCTCACCGACGGTGGCGTCGACGTGCCCGGTGACATCGCCGTGGTCGGCTGGGACGACGTGATGACCGCCCGCTACGTCCGCCCGCCGCTGACCACAGTCGCCCAGCCGGTGCGCGATCTCGGGGCTGCCGCGGCCGTGCGGATGCGCGAGCTGATCAGCGGCGCCCCCAGCACCCGTGAGGAACACACCTTGCCTACCACCCTGGTCATCCGGGAATCCTGCGGCTGCCCCGCGGGTCGCCCTTCACCGCAACCAACCCCCGAAGAAAAGGAGTGACCATGCGACGCACCCAGATGCTGATCGCACTGACCGCCGTAACCGCAGTGGCCTTGGCCAGCTGTGGACGCGAGAGTGAGAGCGGCGACGGTGAAGCCGCGCCGCAGACCGGTGAGGAGGTTTCCACCGAAGACGTCGCCGGGACCATCGACGTGTGGGCGATGGGTGCCGAAGGCGAAAAATTGCCTGAGCTGGCCAAGGACTTCGAGGCCGCTCACGACGGGGTCACGGTCAACGTGACGGCGATTCCGTGGGACTCCGCTCACGACAAGTTCGTCACCTCTATCGCCGCTGGCACCACGCCCGACCTTGCGATGGTCGGCACCACCTGGATGGGCGAGTTTGCCGGCCTCGACGCCCTGGACCCCGCCCCCGGCTCAATCGACTCGGCGGCCTTCTTCGAGGGGGCTCAGAGCACCACCGAGGTCGACGGCACGGCATACGGCGTGCCCTGGTATGTCGAGACGCGGCTGGTCTACTACCGCACCGACATCGCCGAGAAGGCGGGCTACGACGAGGTGCCCACCGACTGGGAAGGCTTTCACCAGATGGCCGCCGACCTGCAGGCCAAGGGCGGCTCGGAGTGGGGCATCAGCCTGCAGCCCGGAGCGGTCGGCTCCTGGCAGACCGTGCTTCCCTTCGCCTGGACCAACGGGGCCGAGGTCGCAGCAGAGGACCAGTACACCTTTGACACCCCGGAGATGACCGAGGCGGTCGAGTATTACCAGAGCTTCTTCACCGACGGCATCGCCGACACCAAGCCTGTCGCCGACGAACTCATCGCCAACTTCACCAGCGGCGACGAGCCGATGTTCATCTCCGGGCCGTGGATGCGATCCCTCGTCGAAGACGCCGGCGGCGAAGGCTTCGCCGACAAGTACGACGTGGCCCCGGTTCCGATGCCCGAGGGCGGCTCGTCCTCCTCCTTCGTCGGCGGCTCCAACCTGGCCGTCTTCAAGGAGACCGACAACCGGGACACCGCGTGGGCCTTCGTGCAGTGGCTCACCGAGCCGCAGACCCAGATCGATTGGTATGAGATGACCACCGACCTGCCCTCGGTGCAGGCGGCTTGGGACGACGAGGCACTCACCTCCGACCCCAAGCTGGCAGCCTTCGGCACCCAACTGGAGACCGCTCAGGCTCCGCCGTCCTTTCCCACCTGGGAGGAGGTCGTGACGTCCTTCGACACCGCCATCGAGCAGGTGACCAAGTCTGGCGCCGACCCGGCCAAGGCGTTGCAGGACGTGCAGAGTCAGGCCGAGTCGATCGGGACCGGTCAGTAGGCCATGGCCCTGACCACCGGCACCTCTCGTCGGTCGGATTCCTCCGCGGGGTCCGACCGGCCGGACGCCGCCGCTGAGCGCCGCAGCACGCACCGGCGGCGCCAGGAGCGGGCGGCGTGGATCTTGGCGTTGCCCTTCGCGCTGCTTTTCCTGGCCTTCACGGCCTGGCCGGTGATCCAGTCGGTGTTCATGAGTTTCACGGACACCGGCGCGCGTGATCTGCGCTCCCCCTTCTCGGTCAACTTCGTCGGCCTCGACAACTTCACCCGGGCCTTCGGCGACCCGATCTTCCGGCAGGCCGCGTTCAACACCGCATATTTCGTCTTGATCGGGGTGCCGCTGACCTTGACCATCGCGCTGGCCGCTGCCGTCGCGTTGGACAAAGGAATCAGCAGGTTTCGCTCGATCTTCCGGCTCGGCTTCTACACGCCCGTGATCACCTCAATCGTCGCGGTGGCCGTGGTGTGGCGCTTCCTGCTGCACCCCGACGTCGGCCTGATCAACACCGCCCTGGGCTGGGTCGGCATCGACGGGCCCGCCTGGCTTGCCTCCACCAACTGGGCCATGCCCGCGCTGATCACGATGGCCACCTGGCGCAACTTCGGCACCGCGATGATCATCTTCCTGGCCGGTCTGCAGGCCGTGCCTTGGGCGCTGCACGAGGCCGCTGCAATCGACGGCGCCAACGCCTGGCAGCGCTTCCGCCACATCACCGTGCCCACCCTGCGTCCCACCATCCTCTTCGTCTCGGTCACGACGGCCATCGGCTATCTGCCGTTCTTCGAGGAGCCGTTCGTGATGACTCAAGGCGGGCCGTTGAACAGCACTATCTCGGCCTCGATGTATACGTTCAAGCAGTTCAGCTTCGGCAACTACGGGTATGCCGCGGCGCTGAGCTATCTGATTTTCGTCGTCATCGCAGTGGTCACCGCCATCCAGTTCCGCTTCCTGTCCGAGAGGGACTGAGATGACGATGACGACCCAACCCTCCGTGCGCAGCCGGTGGTGGCTCTATGTCGTGCTCACCATCGCGCTCGTCGTGGTCATCGCACCCTTCGCCTGGATGGTGCTCGGCAGTGTCAAGACCAACGCCGAGCTGCGCCAGGTGCCGCCCACCTGGTGGCCACAGGAGGCGACGTTCGACAACTTCGTCGAGCTGTTCACCCGGCTCAACTTCGGACGCTACTTCTTTAACTCCACGGTCGTGGCTGTGGTGGTCACCGCGGGCAACCTGATCTTCTGCTCGATGGTCGGCTACGCCCTGGTGATGCTGGACTTCCGCGGCAAGAAGGTGTTGTTCGCCTTGATCCTGGGCACGCTGATGGTCCCCGGCGTCGTGACTTTCGTGCCGCTGTTCGTGTTGGTGGCCAACGCCGGGCTGGTCAACACGTTGCCCGGGTTGTTCTTACCGTTCCTGGTGTCACCGTTCGGGGTCTTTTTGATGCGGCAATACATGCAGGGGCTACCTCGCGACCTTCTTGATGCCGCCCGCGTCGACGGCGCAGGTGAGCTGCGCATCTTTGCCCGGGTGTTCCTGCCGCTGTGCGGCCCGGCTCTGGCCACCCTCGGGATCCTGACCTTCCTCGGCAGCTGGAACAACTTTCTGTGGCCGCTGGTCGTGGCCCAGACCGAGGAGACCTACACCTTGCCCGTCGCCCTGGCGCTCTACTCCACCGGCCAGAACTCCACCCAGTACGGCTTACTCCTGGCCGGCGCCACGATCGTGGTGCTGCCGGTGCTGGCGGTCTTCATGATCTTCCAACGCCGATTCATCCAGGGCATCGCCACCACCGGTCTGAAGTGACCGCAACCAAGGAGATTAAGATGACCGCAGTTCAGCCCCAGCCCACCCGGCGCACCCTGGTGATGGGCGGCCTGGTTGCCGCCGCTGCCACCGCCGTGCCCTCCGCGGCCGGCGCCACGAGCGTCCCAGCCAGCACACGGCATACCAAAAAGGCGGTCCCGGCCGATCGAGCGACAATGCTGCGCTGGGCGCGTGACACGTGGCATTCGCTGATGGCGATGACCGACGAGCGCACCGGCCTGCCCGCCGACAACATCCCGGCCTCGCTCGGCGCCGATGAGCGCAGCGGCTACACCTCCCCCACCAACATCGGCGGCCTGTTGTGGTCGGCGGTGGCGGCGCGCGAGTTGGGCATCATCAGCGCGGGTGAGTGCGTGCGGGTCTGCCGCCGCACTTTGAAGACCCTGCTGGAGATGGAGCACGACGAGGCCAGCGGCCTCTATTTCAACTGGTATGACGAGGGCACCGGGCAGACGGTGCGCACCTGGCCAACGACCGGCGAGCGGGTCTATCCGTTCGTCTCCAGCGTCGACAACGGCTGGCTCGGCGCGGCGCTGATGGTGGTGCGCGAGGCAGTGCCCGGCGCGCACAAGCTGGCCGGCCAGGTCTTCGACCGGATGCGCTGGGATGCCTTCTACGACCCTGACGCCGGGCGGCCCGGCGGGCTGCTGCACGGCGGCTTCTTCCCTTTTGACCACGACCGGCCAGGTGGGGTCTATCGCGGGACGCACATCGACGGTCCGGACGTCTGGCTGACTACCCACCACTACGACACGATTGTCTCCGAGACTCGGATCACGTCCTACCTGGGGATCGCGACTGGGCAGATGCCGCCGGAACACTACTTCGCGTCGTGGCGCACCTTCCCCGCCAGCTGTGACTGGTCCTGGCACGAGATGCAGCCGGTGGGTAAGACCCGGACCTACCTCGGCATCGAGGTCTACGAGGGCGCCTACACCTACCGGGGCATGCGGATCGTGCCCGGCTGGGGCGGCTCGATGTTCGAGGAGCTGATGCCGGAGGTGTTCGTGCCCGAGGCGACCTGGGCTCCGAAGTCGTGGGGCCGCAACCACCCGCTGCACGTGCGTGCCCAGCGCGAGCACGGGATGCTGGAGGCTGGTTACGGATACTGGGGGTTCAGCCCGGCCAGCGACCCGACGGACAACTACCGGGAGTACGGCCTGGACATGCTGGGGATGAACCCCGAAGGCTACTTCTCCGACGTCGAGATGACGTCCTACGACGCCGGGTTCGGGGAGTGTCGTGAGGGCCTCTCCCCGAGCCCGGACTACGGCGACGGCGTGGTCACCCCGCACGCCGCGTTCCTGGCGATGATGCATGAGCCGCAGGAGGCCTTTGAGAACCTGAGCCGGATCGAGATCGAGCTCGGCGCCTACGGTGCGGGCGGCTTCTACGACGCGGTGGCCGTGGTTTCCGGGCGTCAGGCTCAGCGCTACCTGTCCTTGGACCAGGCGATGATCATGGGAGCGCTGGGCAACGTGCTCGGTGATGACGTGATCCGCCGGGCCTTCAGCACGCGTGAGGTCGAGGCCGCGCTGCGTCCGGTGATCGGGTTGGAAGAGTTCGGCGCCGGGGCAAGTTAAGTGGGCGTGACCACCACGGATCTTGAGACCTCGCGCGAGGGCGTGCGCTATCGCGATCTGAACGGCAACGGCAGGCTCGACCCCTTTGAGGACTCGCGGTGCCCGGTGCCGCAGCGCGTCCAGGACCTGCTATCGCGGCTCTCGCTGCCCGAGAAAGTCGGGCTGATGTTCCATACGGTTATCGAGGCCGGCGCCGACGGGCAGGTGCTGCAGGAGCCAGGCAAGATCAGCAAGTCGGGTGGCTCGGAGGTCGTGCTGGGCAAGCACCTGTCGCACTTCAACGTGCACGCGCTCGGTGAGGCTCGGCTCGCCGCCCGCTGGCACAACGCCCTGCAGCGGTTGGCGCAGGACTCGCCCCACGGCATACCGGTCACCATCTCCTCGGACCCGCGGCACGGGTTCGTCGACAACGTCGGCGTGTCTTTCGCGGCCGGCGCGTTCTCGCAGTGGCCCGAGCCGCTCGGGCTGGCTGCGCTGCGCGACGCGGACCTGGTGCGGCGGTTCGCGGACATCGCCCGGCAGGAGTACGTCGCGGTTGGCATCCGGGCGGCGTTGCACCCCACGCTGGATCTGGCGACCGAGCCGCGCTGGGCCCGGCAGTCCGGCACCTTCGGTCACGACGTCGCGGTGGTCACCGAGCTGGGCGTCGCCTACCTGCAGGGTATGCAACAAGCCCGTTTGGGCCCGGGCAGTGTTGCCTGCACGACCAAGCACTTCCCCGGCGGCGGCTCTCAACAAGACGGCGAGGACGCCCACTTCCCCTACGGTCGCGAGCAGGTCTACCGCGCGGGCCGATTCGCTGACCACCTGGCGCCGTTCCCAGCGGCCATCGCGGCAGGGACGGCGGGGATCATGCCGTACTACTCGATGCCCGTCGGTCTGGTGATCGACGGGGAACCGATCGACGAAGTCGGCTTCGGCTACAACCGGCAGATCGTGACCGGGTTGCTGCGCGAGCGGCTCGGCTATGACGGCGTGGTGCTGACCGATTGGGAGCTGATGGGCGACAACTTTGTCGGCGACCAGGTGCTGCCCGCGCGTGCCTGGGGGGTGGAGCACCTCGATGCCCACGAGCGGATGGAGCGGATCCTGCGGGCCGGGGCCGACCAGTTCGGCGGGGAGGAGGAGGTCGCCCTGCTGCTGGATCTGGTGGCCCAGGGCCGGGTCAGCGAGGACCGGATCGATGCCTCAGCGCGCCGGCTGCTGACCGTGAAGTTCGAGCTCGGGCTCTTCGACGACCCTTACGTCGACGAGGACGTGGCTGCGGCCACGGTCGGACGCGCCGACTTCGTGAGCGCCGGGCTCCACGCGCAAGCCGCGTCGGTGACGGTGCTGCACCAAGGCAAGGACGTGTTGCCACTGCGACCGGGGCTCAAGGTGTATGCCGAGGGGTTCCGTACGGAGGCCTTTGACGGATTCTATGAGGTGGTCAGCGCTCCGGAGGAAGCCGATGTCGCGTTGGTCCGGCTCGGCGCTCCGTATGACCACCGGGACGACCTGTTCTTTGAGGCGATGTTCCACCAGGGTTCGCTCGACTTCCCGCCCGGGCTGGTGCACCGGCTGCGCCGGATCGCGGCGCAGTGTCCGCTGGTGGTCGACGTCAACCTGGACCGGCCCGCGGTGCTGACCCCGTTGCTGGAGTTCGTCGGCGGACTTGTCGGGTCCTACGGCACGTCCGGTCCCGCGTTGTTGGAGGCGCTCAGCGGCGGGACCCCACCGGTGGGCGTGCTGCCCTTCGACCTGCCACGCTCAATGGACGACGTGCGCGCGCACCCGGAGGACCAGCCTGGCTTCGATGACCCGCTCTTCGCCTGCGGATTCGGGCTGCGACTCTCGAGCTAACTGGCATGAGTTCGTAGCATCGGAGGTGAAAAAAGTCTTTGCGCAGCGCACCCCTCGCGGCTCGCGGCTCGCGACCGATCCGGTCAGGCACTCCTGTTGAGGACGGTGTCTACGCCCTGCGCCAGCCGCCGCCGGACCGTCTTGACGCGTCGGCGCTGATGGCGGGCCACATCGCGAAGTTGCCACTGCACGGAGTGCCTGCGGGGGGCGACCTCACCCACGGGCACTCCGGGGTGGACCATGATCCGCAGGTCGGTGCAGTAGACCGGGCGCCGGACGGAGTCAGCGATAGCGACAGCCTGCTCGACGCTGCTTTCGATGAACAGCCAGGCCTTGGTGCGCCGGTAGGCCTCTGCTTTGAAGGTGGCGTGGCTCTGCTCGCGTCGTCGCTGCTCGGCCGTTACTGCTGGGTGCATGAGCAACTCGCCATACTCGATGCCGTTGACCTTCAGCCACTCTTCGGTCAACTCCCGATAGCGCTCCAGCCGCGCCGTGACGAGCCAGCCCACCTTGGTGCCCGGCACCAGCCGCGTCGGAGTCTGCCGCAGGAACTCTTCGTAGCGTGGGCCGTCATCGTTCTGTTGCTCGTCCGGGTCCGGGCACAGCACTCCGTCGATGTCCATACACGCGTCGGCAAGGTCGGCGTGGTGCAGGATGTTCCACTCGAAGGCTCGGGGCTGGGGGATGCTTTCGTAGGAGTAGTCGACTAGATCCTTTGCGCTGCCCGGCACCACATACACCGCTCCCCACGCCACCCGTTCAGCCAACTCGGGAGCTGCGTCAACCAACTTATCCTTGGCCTCCCGCATCGAGCCGCCCTTATTGATGCTGTCGTCGAGCACCAAGATCCGCCGCGCGGAGTCGATGACCTCTCGGGGTAGCCCACTCATCCGTTGGCCTGCGCTCAGGACTCGCCCGGCGAGCAGACCCTCCAGATCTGCCAGGGGGGTATGCAGGTGAAGGGACAACATCGTGGCGGCGAGCATTCCGCTGCGCGGAATGCCGACGACGAGGTCGATGTCTTTGGGGAGGGAGTCAGACCAACGCGCAATATCGGCGTTGAGCTGTCCGGTGCTGCGATAGTGCATGCCTTTAACCTCTGGGTCTTGGGGGCTGTCGCGTCTGACACGGGTGCGCTCGTGGTCGCCGTTCGCGGGCCGACGAGCTGCCCACCGATGGCAATCCTGCTGCGCCAAACTGTGATCCGAGGACTCCTCGATCGGAGGGGTCCTCGGCAGACTTGACTTCACCACGCTACCGCAACCGCTTACACGCCATGCACATCACGCCGCGCAGAGCCCCGTAAGCAGTGCAGTTCGCGAAAAAGTCCAACCGTTCCCCGTGGTTGGTCAAGGTTTAGCAACGAAGGTCAGGATTACCCCTCGGCACGGCATCCGTTCGGCAATATCGCGCTTTTCACCTGCGACGCTGGCCGCCTCACGACCAGACTTGGGCAGTCCTAGAACTTGACGGGTACGCCTACCGAAGCCGACGCGGGGAGAAACCTTGCCACGAATGTCAATGGGATCCCGAGAAGTCGGAATCCGACTGAGCTGGATGGCCATCGACGCCGGATGCTGGATGTTGGCGGTGATCGCCACGACGTGGATCCGCTTTCAGTACGACGTCGAGCCCACCATATCTATGGGTGTGGCCACTGTTGCGCTCGTGGCCGCCAGCGTGCACCTGGTCTTCGGTTGCCTGTTCGGGCCGTATCTGGTGAACCACATCCGCGGGTCGTTCGAGGAAGTCTGCGGGGTCGCCCGTTCCGCGTTGGTGACTGGCCTGGTCTTGATGTGCTGGGTCTTGATTCTCAGCCCGGCAGGCGTCCCGCGTTCGGTGCCCGCGTTCGGCGGCGCGATCGCGTTGATCTTGATGCTCGCCGCCCGCTTTGTCCTTCGTGCTTACCGCTCCCGTAGCGCGGCGCATCGGTCGTCGGAATCTCGCGTCATCGTCTTCGGCGCGGGCCTCGCAGGGCGCCGGTTGGTGCACAACCTCATTCACGACGACCAGTCCACCTTTCACCCCGTTGCTTTTGTCGATGACGACCGTAGCAAGCGCAAACTGCGGGTCGAGGGCGTTCCCGTCCGCGGGGGGCGAGGCAACATCGCCGCGCTTGCCGCCCGATACGACGCCACTCACTTAGCCGTTGCCCTCCCCCAAGCGGACGCGGATTTGCTGCGGGAGGTCCAAGAGATCGCAGAACAGGCAGGCCTTCTGGTCAAGGTGCTGCCGACGCTGTCGGAGCTGCTCAGCAACGACCCTGGCTCCCAAGACCTGCGTGACATCAACCTGGAAGACCTGCTAGGAAGACGAGCCATTGAGCTCGATCAGGAGACCATCGCCGAGCAGATTCACGGCAAGGTCGTGCTGGTCACCGGAGCCGGTGGCTCTATCGGTTCCGAGCTGTGCCGACAGATCGCCCGCTACCAGCCCAGCCGGCTGCTGCTGCTGGACCGCGACGAGTCCGCCCTGCATCAGGTGCAGCTTTCAATCACCGGGCGGGGCCTGCTGGAGGGTGAGGACCTGCTGCTGGCCGACATACGGGATGCCCGCCACCTCAACGAGCTGTTCCTGGACACCCAGCCCGACGTGGTCTTCCACGCCGCGGCGCTGAAGCATCTCAGCCTGCTCGAGCGCTTCCCGCAGGAGGCCTGGCAGACCAACGTGCTGGGCACGCTGAACGTCCTCAAGGCGGCTGCACAAGCTGGAGTCGGCACTTTTGTCAACATCTCCACCGATAAGGCCGCGAGTCCCACCTCAGTGCTGGGCTACTCGAAGCGCATCGCAGAACGCTTGACTGCCGACTTCGCTGCCAACCAGCCAGGCCGCTATGTGTCCGTTCGCTTCGGCAACGTCCTCGGCTCCCGCGGCTCAGTCATCCCTACTTTTACCGAGCAGATACGTCGCGGGGTCCCCGTTACGGTGACCCACCCTGAAGTGGAGCGTTACTTCATGCTCATCCCCGAAGCCTGCCAGCTCGTTCTGCAGTCAGCAGCTATTGGTCGAGACGGTCAGGTCATGGTGCTCGACATGGGCACGCCCATTAAGATCGCAAAGGTAGCCCAGACGCTCATCGACATGTCGGGCAAACAGGCGTCCGTGGTATACACCGGCCTGCGCCCCGGGGAAAAACTGACCGAAGAACTGTTCATGGCGGGCGAATACCAGCAGGACACTGCTCACCCGCTAGTTTCTGCGGTCGGTGTGCCAGCGTTGAACCCATCAGCCGATGACGCCTTCCGCTTCGGCCCTCCCCGCCCGGACACGCTCTATCGCGTTCTGACAGATTTGGCTGCGGGCGCGCCTCATCTGTCCATCAGTTTGGACAGATGAGGAATCGCGCTAGCGCAGTGATGAGACTAAGCCTGCAACACCGACGCAAGCGGGGCTTAGCACCGCGCACGCCAATAACCTTGGTTTGCCTGTGACTACCACCTCAGCCATCGCGTTCGCGTGCGCGTTTCTCGTGACTCTCGTGTTGACGCCGGTCGTTGCCGTGGTTCTTCACCGCGCCGGGCATCTTGACGTGCCAAACGAACGCTCCTCGCACTCCACGGCCGTCCCGCGAGGAGGCGGTCTCGCCTGTACGGCCGGAGTGGTCATCGGTCTGCTCGTGGCTCGTCCTGAACTCTCGGACGTGGGGTACACCGCCCTCGCCGCCGTCACTCTGTTGACCGTGGTGGGGTATCTCGACGACCACCTGTCGCTCTCGTCCTCCACCCGGTTGCTCGTCCAACTATCGGCCGGGGCCCTGATGGGAGCACCTATCGGTGTCGGCTGGGCCATCGTCGCGTCCGGGGTCTTCGTCGTCTTGGTTAATTGCGTTAACTTCATGGACGGCATCAACGGCCTCACGTCGGCGACGATGCTGGGGTGGGGACTGACGGCGACCTACGTGGCGGGGTCTGAGGGCATCCCTCTCCTCGGCGTGCTGGGATTGGTTACCGCCGCGACTGCATTGGGCTTCTTGCCGTGGAACGCTCCCCGTGCGCACCTCTTCCTCGGCGACGTCGGAAGCTACCTCTACGGCGGACTCGTCGCGGCCGGGACCGTCCTGGCCGTCCAGGCCGGCGTGCCGGTCGCCGTCACTTTGGCTCCGCTGACCCTCTACCTCTTCGACGTCGGACTGACCCTGGTCCGCCGACTCGGGCGGAGGGCACGGATCCTCGACGCGCACCGGGAGCACATCTACCAACGACTGTCGGGCGAGCTCGGGCTGAGCCACACCATGGTCGCCCTGTACATCTCGACGCTCAACGTCACCGTCATCGCGCTCTGGCTGTGGGCACCCACCTCGCTGGCGCTCGGCCTCACCGGCACCGTGTTGCTCGTGTATGCCTGCTCCGTCACCCTGGGCACACACGTGCTGGTCAGGCACCCCGAGCGGCAGGCCTCATGAAATCCCGCGTAGGTCTGGTGACCCAGTGGTATGACCCCGAGCGGGCCTCAGCTGCCCAGTCCGGTGTCATCGCCAGAAGCCTGGTCGCCCAGGGTCACGACGTCGACGTCGTGACAGGGTTCCCCAATTACCCCACCGGCAAGATCTATGACGGGTACTCGCTCAAGCTCTACCAGCACGACGTCGAGGGAGGCGTCCGGATCCATCGCGGCCCCCTCTATCCGAGTCACGATGCCAACGCGGCACGACGATCGATGAACTATCTGTCTTTCGCGCTGGCGGCGACAGGTGTCGCCCTTCTTCGCCTACGCCACGTCGACGTCTGCCTCGTCCACGCGACCCCGGCCACCGCTTCAGTGCCGGCCATGGTCATGCGGCGGCTGCGCGGTCTGCCCTATGTCGTGCACATCCACGACCTGTGGCCGGATTCTGTGCTCGCCAGTGGCTTCCTCAGCACCTGGCAGAGCCGACTCGCGAAGCGGGCCCTGCATACCTTCTGTGACTCGATGTACAAGCACGCCGCCGCCATCGCGGTCACCTCGCCGGGCATGGCCGACCGGATCGCGCAGCGTGGCGTCCCTCGGTCAAAGATTCATTTCGTGCCCAACTGGGCTGACGAGGAGGTCTTCGAACCCACCGAGGTGGACCAGCAGCTCCGCCGCGAGCTCGGACTCGTCGCACCCACTACGGTGATGTATGCCGGCAACCTCGGGGAGTATCAGGATCTCCGCACGGTAGTCGATGCCGCTGCCCTGCTGCGTGATCGTGCCGACATCCAGTTTGTGTTCGTCGGCGAAGGAGTGCAACGAAGCAACCTGGAGAAGCACGTCGCAGATCTGGGGTTGAGCAACGTGGTGTTCACCGGTCCGCGAACGTTTGCCGAGATGCCCCGGATGCTGACCCTTGGCGACCTCCAGCTCATCACTTTGGCTGACCTGGCAATGTTCGCGACGACCTTGCCCAGCAAGCTCGTCGCGACGCTGGCGACTCGCCGTCCGGTCCTCGGCGCGCTGATCGGAGACGCCGCCGAGCTGGTGAGGCGCAGCGGCGCCGGGGAGGTCGTGCCGCCCGGTTGTCCGCGCCAGATGGCCGCGGCCATCGACCGCTTCTCTCAGCTCGACCCGGCCGAGCGGGACCGGCGTGCGGCAGCCGGACTGAGCCACTACCACGAACATCTGGATCGGCACATCGTGGCCGAGCGCCTCAGCAATCTCCTCGAGGACGTCGCCCGGCGGGAGGTGCGCCGATGACGGTCGCGGTGGTCGGCGCCAGCGGTTTTGTCGGTGCAGCAGTGGTCAAGGCCCTGGCCGACAGGGGTGTGGAGTCACGGCCGATCGTCGCGCCACGCCTTCCGCCGGTGGGCCCTGAGGAGGCAGCAGACGCGGTCGCACGCTCCACCGCGGCGCTTCGCGACCTGGCGAGCAAACTCAAGGGATGTCGTGCCGTGGTCAATGCTGCCGGTGACCCGGATGCCTCCTCGTGTGATCTGCCGGCTCTGATCGCCGCCAACGCCGCATTGCCGCTGCTAGTCCACCAAGCCACCGAGCGCGCTGGGGTGCCACGGCTCGTTCACGTAAGCAGCGCCGTCGTCCAGGGCCGCGCGGCCCTTCTCGACGAGACACCACATACCCAGCCCTTCTCGGCATACTCGGAGTCCAAGGCGCTCGCAGAGGGCCTGTTGTTGGTGGCACCCGAAGGAAGGGTGGTCATCTACCGGCCCCCCAGTGTGCATGGTGCCGATCGTCGGATCACCCGCACACTGGTTGCCGTCGCTCGGTCGCCGCTGGCCAGTGTCGCGGCGCCAGGCAACGCACCAACACCACAGGCTCACATCGACAATGTCGGCGATGCTGTGGCATTCCTCGCGGTCTGCTCACAGCAGCCCCCTGCGATCGTGATGCACCCGTGGGAAGGCTTCACGACGGCCGGACTGCTGCAGTTGCTCGGGCGCCGTGAGCCCCGTCTCGTGCCCCGCCGGCCGGCGATCACCGCCACCTCACTCCTGCATCACATCGGCACTAAGGTGGGGCCGGTGGCCGCCAACGCCAGGCGGCTGGAGATGATCTGGCACGGTCAGGGCCAGGCGGAGAGTTGGCTCGAGCGAACGGGGTGGACGCCACCAGCGGGTGATGACGCTTGGGCCCAAACGGCTGTCGACGCAGGACAAACCCGCACTTCTAGGACAAGGACTTTGGCATGGAGGCACTAGCCGGCAAAACGGTCACTATCACGGGCGGCACCGGGTCGTTCGGATCCACGATGGCTCGCGACTTGCTGACGAAGGATGTCGCAGGTGTCCGCATCCTCAGCCGGGATGAGGCTAAGCAAGACGAGATGCGGCGCTCGCTCAACGACGAACGGCTGCGCTTCTTCCTTGGGGATGTGCGCGATGTCCGCAGCGTGCGCGACGCCCTGCGGGGCACCGACTTCGTTTTTCACGCCGCTGCGCTGAAGCAAGTCCCCTCGTGCGAGTTCTTCCCGGACCAGGCCGTCCAGACCAATGTGAACGGGTCCAGGAACGTGGTCGACACCGCCGTGCGCGAAGGCGTCCGCTCGGTTGTCTGCCTCAGCACCGACAAGGCGGTGTATCCCATCAACGCCATGGGCATGTCTAAGGCCTTGATGGAGAAGACCGCTCAGGCAGTCGTACGCAACAACCCGGGGACCGACACCACCATCTCGGTGACCCGATACGGCAACGTCATGTATTCCCGGGGGTCGGTGATCCCGCTCTTCCTCGACCAGATCCGACGGGGCCTTCCGTTGACCATTACCGAGCCGACGATGACGCGCTTCCTGATGAGTCTGCAAGCGTCCGTGGATCTCGTCTATCACGCGTTCACCGGCGCCGAGCCAGGCGACCTGTTCGTGCGCCGCGCTCCGGCCGCAACCATCGAGACGCTGGCGCGCGCAGTCGCCCATATCGCGGGAGTCCCCGAGCACCCGGTGCGTATCCTTGGACCACGACACGGTGAAAAGCTGCACGAGACGCTCCTCAGCCGCGAAGAGCGCGTGCTCGCCGAAGACCAGCAGGACTACTTCAGAGTGCCGTTGGACGCCAGATCGCTGGACTACTCGCTGTATTTTGACAAGGGCGACCGGGACGCGACCGACGCGGAGGACTACACCTCGGAGAACACAGAACGGCTGGACCTTGATGGCACTGTCGCCCTGTTGCGGACACTTCCGGAACTCGCGGAATCCCCAGGCCTGACCGATGGCTCGACGCCATGACGGACCGGCTCAAGATCGTGACCGTTGTCGGCACGAGACCGGAGATCATCCGGTTGTCCCGGACCATCGAGGCACTCGACCGAGCGACGGACCACGTCCTGGTGCACACCGGTCAAAACTACGATTACGAGCTCAACGAGATCTTCTTCAACGAGCTCGGCATCCGGGCACCCGACCATTTCCTCAAAGCCGATGCTACGACCGTGGGAAGTCTCATGGCTGACGTGCTGACGGGCACCGAGCGGCTCCTGCTCGACATCCAGCCCGATGCCGTGGTCATCTTAGGTGACACCAACAGCAGCATCAGTGCGCTGATGGCTCGGCGCCTGAAGGTGCCGGTCTATCACCTGGAGGCGGGCAACCGCTCCTTCGACTCCAACGTGCCGGAGGAGGTGAACCGCAAGATGGTGGACCACGTCGCCGACTACCATCTCGTCTACTCCGAGCACTCCCGGCGCAACCTCCTGGCCGAGGGGATACGGCCGGAGACCATCGTTCTCATCGGTTCACCGATGCGCGAGATCCTCTCGCACTACGAGACCGACATCGATGCGAGCACAGTCCTCGACCGCTTAGGTCTCGAGCAACACGGTTATATCTTGGCGAGCGCGCATCGCGAGGAGAACGTCGACGACAGCACGCGCCTGACGATGTTGGTCACCGCGCTGGAGGCCGTCGGGAGGCAGCAGGCCTGCAAGGTCATCGTCTCGACACACCCGCGTACGAGGAAGCGCCTCGACACCCTCGGGCTGCTGGAGCAGACGACACTGGAGCTGCACCCGCCGTTGGGCTTCCTTGACTACGTGCAGCTGCAGCGGTTTGCCAGGTGTGTCATCTCCGACTCCGGGACGATCTCGGAGGAGTCGACGATCCTGGGCTTCCCGGCCGTCACCATCCGAGACGCCATCGAGCGTCCCGAAGCCATCGACGTGGGGGGGATCATCACGACGGGCCTTCGTCCGACCGATGTGGTGGACTCCGTCTCGATGACCATCGCCCAGCATCAGCAGCAGGGCCCCGTGCAGCCACCGCTGGAATACACGGTCACCGACACCTCGCGTCGCGTGGTCAATACGATCCGGTCCACCGTGTCGACTCATCATCAGCGGTGGGGGATCCGCAGGCCGCCACGAGGGCCGGCACCAGCTTCCGTGGTGGCCACCCCCGCAACCGTCGAGGTGGCGTCATGAAGTTCCTCGTCCTCGGAGCAGGCGGCATGGCGGGCCACGTCGTGGCCGGCCATCTTCGCGAAGCGGGCCACACGGTGGAGACGGTGGCGCGCTCCCGGTCGCAGGTCAGTCCGACCTTCCTGCTCGACGTCCGCGACGTCGACGCGCTGAACCAGATCGTGCGAGACGGCGCCTACGATGTCGTCGTCAACTGCGTGGGTCTGTTGATCCAGCCCAGCGAGCAGAACCCCGCAGACGCGGCTTTCGTCAACGGCTACCTGCCCCACCATCTGGCAGAGACCCTCGCTGCATCCTCCACGCGGTTGTTCCACCTCAGCACCGACTGTGTCTTCTCTGGCCAGAGTGGTCCGTATGCGGAGCACTCGCCATACGACGGGCAGCGCCTGTATGACAGGTCGAAGGCTCTTGGAGAGGTCCAGAACGACAAGGATCTGACGCTGCGTATGTCGATCATCGGCCCGGAGCTGGGAGCGTCGGGCACCGGCCTGTTCGACTGGTTCGCGCGGCAGCAAGGACAGGTCCAGGGGTTCACCGGCGCCTTGTGGAACGGCATCACCACGACGGAGCTCGCGCGCTGCGTCGAGCTGCTCGCGGGCGACGAGATCTCGGGACTGATCCACTTGGTGCCGCAGGCGTCCCTCACCAAGTGCGAGCTTCTGCAACAGCTGAACGGCGTCTTCGACCACGGGCTCGACGTCGAGCCGGTCAGCGGCTATCAGGTCGACAAACGGCTGAGCTGCACACGCACCGACCTACCGTGCGACGTGGCGAGCTACGAGCACATGCTGGCCGACATGCGGTCGTGGATGGAGCTACACGCCTCCAGCTATCCGCACTACGACCACCTACTCACCGGATGACGTGCTTCCGGTGAGTGTCGACGTGGTGCGGCTCCTGGGCAGCGACTCGACCGTGTTGGGCGAGGTCGACACTGCGCACGTCGGGCGGGTCGGGGCGGCCCTGTCCCGCGGACGGTTCCCCAAGGCGGTCTCGTGGGTCGATCCCAACGAGGATGCCGTGCTGGCCGCCCAACGCGCCGACCGTTATCTGTTGGCTGTCGCCGACGGACACCACGGGTTCGATGCCGCCCTGGCAGCGATCCAACAGATCGAGTCCACCAGTGCGCAGGTCCTCTCTTATGACCGCGATGGTCGCATCGTGCTCAGCGAGCTCTTCGCGCGGGCTCGCGAACAGGTGGCTCAGGCCCTCATTCCTCATCAGGACATCCGTGGGCAGAGTCGCACGGCGTTGAGTGTCGTCTTGGTGCGTGGGCGCGAGGCGTGGGGGGCGACCTGTGGTGACTCCAGCATCTTCTTGGTGCGCTCTGGCAAGGCCCGCTCACTGACCTCTTCGAGTCGATTCCTTGGTCCGCGGACACCAACCCCCTCCGTCGTTCGGTGGCGGCTACGTGTGGGCGACGTCTTGGCACTGGTCACCGATGGCTTCACCGACTACCTGAGCCAGCCGATCGGGACGATCCTTGCCGAAGCGGCGCGCTCTAACGATCCTGTGCAAGCCGCTCAAGGACTGGTCCACGCTGCCTTCGCCGGAGGTGCCGGCGACAACGTCGGCGTCGCCGTCATGCTCCCCGGAGAGAGGTCTCGCCACCGACAGGAGGCTTCGCCGTCGACCCGATGACACCTTCCCCGAGAGACCCCGAAGATGAAGCTAACTTAGATACTTCCCCCCGCAGGCAGACGAATCGTCGCCGCTGGACGCTGTTAGTCCTGGTCCTCATAATCATCGCGGTAGCCCTGGCACTTGGTCACTACGGCGTGACGCCGATCACTACATTCGCAGCGTTGACCACGGCGATTGCCGCGCTGTTCAGTGGACGGCGTGCGCCGACGGACCGGGAGCCTGCAACAGCTGCTGCGGTCGGTCCAGCACGTAGGGCACTGCTCACGAGCGCAGCGTTGAGCACGGCCGCTGTAGTCGGCGAAACTGCCCGCCGTCGCGCCCGCCCGCGACCCGCTTCCGATGACGACGGCGTCTCGCTCACAGACTTCAGCGATCTTGCAATAGACCGTGGTGACAGTGCCGACCCCACCACCTGGGACTGGACACCCGCCCTTCGCGAAGCCGTGCGGGTGGCCGCAAACGAAGCTCGTGTGAGTCGTCGACTCACGGGCAGTTCGGCATACCGCAGGACGGGGCTGCCCCCCATCCGTATCCCAGCGGGAAGTTACCGGATTACCGGCAGCGTGCCCTTGGAGTATCTGCACGGTCTGATCATCGCCGGTGACGGACGTCAGGCGAGCGTCCTGGTCCACGAGGGTGACGGGGCGCTCTTCGACGTCCACCGCTCGAGCCTGATCACGTTCACCGGGCTAAGCATCATCGGGCGAGATCCGGCAGTTGCGGCCGGTGCCGACGTCCGTGGTCTGCGTGAGGGATCCTGCGCGGTGCGCTTCGAGGAGACCACCACGGACGACAACGAAGATGGAGGCAACACCTACGTCTGCACCTTCAACAGTGTGGAGGTCAACGAGATGCACCGGGCTTTCGCATTCGCCGGTGACCAGATGACCGACGGAATCATCTGGAACGACCTGCGGATGCGGGACAACTTCATCGATTTCGACTACGCCAACGGGCAGGCCGTCAACCATCAGCTCTTCGGTGGTGAGGTGCTCTACGGCGTCTCCTACCCCGAAGAGTCGTATGCACAGCGCTTGCGAACCTGGGCGGAGCCTCCCGACCTGCGTGACGGCGCAGTGCTCAACATCTCCACGGGCGGTGACGTGACCTTCTTCGGTGGCTCGATCATTGTGCGCAAGCCCACGCTGACTTTCGCCCCGCCAGTACAGGTTGACTCAACGGATGTGGTGTCGAACACACTGGGTTACAACTTCTTCGCCACCCGTTGGGAGTTCCGGGAACGCGACGTGGGAGGCGATCAGGCGGGATTGCAGCGTTGCACCTTGGTCCGATGGCTCGTTCCCGTACCTAAGAACCGTGACGTTCAACCCACCCTGCGTTTCGACGCCTGCCGATTCATCATGGTCGCCGATGATGTCGACCTGCTGTACATCGCCAATGCCTCAGCGATTTCTTGGGACGGGTGCCGCGCCTTTCCGCCGAAGAGCGCGCGGGTCGTCACGCTGGTGAGCCCGGAGACTGCACGGTTGCCGGGCGCGTTTCTGTCCGAGGGCTCGAGTGTCCTGCCTGTGACTCGCAGACTGATGGCCAATACCGATGACGGGGTCGACCACATCATCGAGGTCACCGCACGAGGCGCCCCGGACATCGGTCAGGGCAGCAGTCCGGCCGGATACTCCACGGTGGTCGCGGGCGTGCCGAGCACTGCACGCCGGGTCATTCATCGTCAGCCAGGCGGATACCTCCTCACACAGGGGCAGCGGCGTCATGAGGTCCAGCTTCGAGTGCCGCCCGGCGCGCTGGTCAAGGAGGTCGGGGCGGTCCTCTCCGCCGAGACCAGCGAACCGGTCTCGGTCATCGTCAACAATGACACTCAAGCAATCGCCCGGCTGAGCCCGGGCCCAGCCGAACGGGTGTTGGTCCAATCGGTGGAACAGTTCGTGGCGTCAGGGTTCTTGACGGTCACAGCATCTCGACCGGGTGTGGGCGCGGTGTCCGGCTATGTCTACGTGGAGTATTTCTGATGATGAATCCTGACGTTCGCATGGTGGCAATGACAGGTGCGAGCGGCCTCATCGGTCGTCACCTGCGACTTGAGTTGGTCGACCAACCCGTGACCCTGCTGGGGCGCCGCCGGCTCGACCCGGGGAGCAACGAGACATGGCGAGCGTTCGACTTGTCCGCCTCGGTGGACCTGTCATTTCTGCCACCCGGTTCGTCGCTGTGCCACATGGCCTATGCCATGACGGAGGGCGAGGCGAATGTGGACTACACCTACCGTGCCATCGAGGCAGTCAACCGATCCGACTCCATCGACCACGTGGTCATGTTGAGCTCTGCGTCCGTCTACGGCGCTGGCGTTTCCGGAGACATCGACGAACAGACCCCCCTTCGCCCGGACAGCGACTACGCGCGGACGAAGGCGCGGTGCGACCTGGCGTGGCTTGACCTCCTGAGACCAAATTGCCGACTCACCATACTGCGCCCTACCTCAGTGGTTGCCGATGAGGGACCGGGGCTGCAGGCATTGGTCGACGACGCGCTACACCACCCGGTCAAGAGCATCGCGAAGAGATTTTTGCAACACAGCAATAGCGTGCACTTCATCGCGATAGACAACGTGGTGGCCGCAATCGCCTTTGCCTTGGATAATCAGGGCCCTTCGCGAGACCTATTCATCGTCGCCGACGATGACGCTTCCGAAAACGAGAGCTATGCCGCGATGCAGGACCACGTCCGCGCACTCCTAGGGCGGAGCCCACTGCACGTTCCGCCTCTCCCGCGCCTGTTGGAGAGACCGATCGGTCGGGCTCTTGGGAAGCCGCTGGGTATGCGCCGACGATTCTCCTCCCGTAGCATCCGGGAAGCTGGCTATATTCCCAGAATCACACTGGCGGATATGTTGCGGAGGAGCCTTGGAGAATGATAGCAAGCACGCCCGATGCGGAACCTATGCTTGCCCATGGACGGTGGGAGGTTGGCCCTGTCGCCGGTCCACCAAGGACCGATAAAGCTCTCGATGTGATGCGGCGGCGCGCTCCCACGAGTAGTCGCTGTTGACGAGCCGCTGCAGCGATCGGCCCATCTGCGGCCATTGCTCGGGGCGTAGTAGCAACTCGCGAAGTCCGTCGCTCAGTCCTTCCACGGTGGCGGGGACCACCCGTCCACCGCCGGCCTTCTCGACTTCTGGAAAGCCGCAGACATCAGTCAACAGGACAGGGGTCGCACTGGCGCCGGCCTCCAGCGCCACGAGCGACATTGCCTCGTGGCGAGAGGGCACCACGAGCAGCCGAGCTCGTCGATAGGCTGCCACCTTGACCGCCCCCTGCACAGACCCCAGGAAGGCCACGCGGTCGCTCAACCCCGCCGCCCGCGCTTGATCTCGTAGGTGTGCGGCCATCCCCTCGTCGGGACCGGCCAACACCACCCGGAGATCCCCGAGCTGGTCCCGCACTCTCGCGATGGCGGCCAGCAACAGGTCAGGACCCTTGATGGGGTTCAACCTACCCATAAAGAGGATGTAGGGACGAGGGTCGTGGCCAAGACGAGCAGACAGTTCGGCATCTGCCGTCTGGAGGGGCGGTCCAAACTCCTGCGGTGATACCCCGTTGGGGATGACGGTCACGGAACGTGGCGGAACGCCGTAGGGCACGAAGTCGCTCACTTCGTCTCGGGTGATCGCGATGTGCGCGGCAGCCGTGCGCACCATCGCGGATCCCACGAGACGGTTGTAGGAGTGCTTGATCCGTGTGGACCGACCGTAGATCGGGAGGGCACCAGCAGGAGTGACGACGTGCGGCGTGCCGTGGCGTCGGGCAGCACGGTAGACCATCGCATTGAGCACGGTCCAATGGCCACTGAGATGGACGATGTCAGCTGAGGCGACCGCCGCGCGGACCCGAGCCGGCGCGGGTTCGGGCACGTAGAACCGGCGATTGAGACACCGTAGGGCAATGATCTCCGTATCTCCCGTGGCAGCGGCCACACCGGGATCCAGGCCGATCCCTAGAGTCAGCACGGACGTGCGCGTGCCTGAGCTAGACAGCGCCCGGCAGAGGCTGCTGGTCCGTGCTGCTGTGCCGCCACCGGTGACCGGGTCCAAGGAGGCGTTGACATGCAACACGTGCATCAGTGCTGACCTGTTGCTGTAGGCACGCTGGCCCGCGTGCCTAGTCGACGGTGGGCCAAGAGGCCATGAGCCAGCAGCTTGAGTGTCCGCAGGCGCAAGTTGCCCGGATACAACCGCAGCCCCTTCGCCGCTCGGCGGAAACCCACGACGTAACGCTGGCTACGCAGATGCGAGCGGGCTGACATCAGATATGCGCTCGACAACGCCTCGGCCCGCACCTGGCGGGCCGCCAGCGGGACGTCTGGGTTGGCGTAATAACTGGTGGTGACCCGGACGTACTCCTCCGACCGCTCCGGCGGCACAGCCCCGAAGGTCTGCGAACCGTCGTGAACGCGAAAGTCAGCCAACACCTGAGGCACCCTCCGACACGTGCCCCTGAGGCCAAGTCGAAGCCAGAACGCATAGTCGGGGGTAAGCTTGAGATCGGTATCCCAGAACCCCGCAGCCTGCGCGGCGGAGCGCCGGAACAATGCCCCCGGCCCCGGCGGACAAACCCACGTGGCCAGCACGGCACGGTAGTCGAACTCCGGCGCTCGAACGGCCTTGATCATGGCACCGCGCGCATCGAGCAAGCGGTAGTCGGGATAGACCAGCACCGTCTGCGGCTCCTGCTCGAGGATCGCGACCAGCCGCGACACCGCCGATGGGTCGAGCACATCATCAGCACTGAGGTAGCCGAGGACGTCTCCCCGGGCCATCTGCCAACCGCGATTGAGCGTCGCGGCTTGCCCCACATTCGACTGCCGCTCCCACTGCAGTCGGCCACCATACGACTCAAGCACCTGCGGCGTTTCGTCCGTTGACCCATCATCAAGCACGATCACTTCAAGGTGTGGGTAATCCTGAGCCAGGAGACTATCCAGCGCCTGTCTTAGGAAGGCCGCATGATTGTAGGCAGGGACAACGATGCTCACGCACAGGCGATGATCGGCCATCAGCGTTGCACCAGGCGCCGCATGAATGCCGCCAAGAGCATGGCGGATCTCTCCCAGGTGTATTCGCTGGCATATTCCGCTGCCGAGGCGGCACACCGCATCCGCAGCCCAGCATCTGTCAGCAGGCGGCGCAGAGCTGCCACCATCTCGTCCGGGCTCTCCGGGTCAAAATAGGTGCCGGCATCCCGCAGGATGTCCGGCATGGCCATCCGGTTTGAACACGCGATCGGCAGGCCGCTGCCCATGGCTTCCCCTAAGGTCACCGGCCACGCTTCGTCTGCCGAAGGAAACACGAAGAGATCCGCCTCCCGATATACGGCGGGCATCTCAGCAGCCGGAACTTCGCGCACCGTCACCCACTCGGAAGCGCAGTTCTCCTCGATGCTGCGCATCAGCTTCGCTCTCGCCCGTGGTTCGCCGCCACCAACCATGTCCACGTGGATATCGAGGTCTAACTCAGCTCGCAACCTCGCCACGGCCTCCACGACGTTCCACTGGTATTTGAACAGGTACAGGGTAGAAACACAGAGGAGCCGCACCGGCGACGACAGCGTTTCGCGCGCCGGCTCACCGGCTGCACTGAATGCCGACGGCACGGCATTGGGCACCACCGCCACCAAAGGTTTCGTGCCTATCAACGGGTGGACCGAGTCTCGTGTGTAGTCGGCGAGGAACACCACGCCATCCGCGCGCCGAAGGCTGTGCAGCAGCCGGGTCCGCCAGTAAAGGAGCGCGGCCGTGAGCTTCGAAGGACCGTACGCCCGATAGGCGACGGGGCTGAAGGGTGCCATGAAGTGATGCACTGCCACCCGCGGTATGTTGCCGGAGCGTCCACGTAGCAGACCGGTCGGGTGGACGATGAGGTCGGGCTCAAAGCTGGCGACCAGCCTCGGCCAGGAGCGGCGCCACCACGCGAGTCGAGTCCAGCGGCGCTGAGCATCCAGCTCCGACTCCACGCGAACGTTGACTTGCGGATCGAGGGGGCCGAGCTTCTCCGCCAGGTTGGGCGAGCAGACCAACAGGACCTCAAATCCTTCCAACGCTCCGGAGCCCAAATTGCCGGACAGATAGTGGATATAACCACCGCTGCCCGAGTTGCCTCCGTCAACCAGAACCTTCATCTCTGACTCCCCTCGTGAACTGGTTCATACCTCGGCTGGGCCGTTGTATGCCTTGCCAGCACCAGGGCCAGGGCCACGATGGGCCAATTACGGACGGCGAAACTCATCAGCAACCCACTCTCGTCCGAAAGCAACCGAGCCATCGTCCAGGTCACCAAGACGATGCTGGCCTCTTGTGGGCCCGGCAAGTAGGCAATGCCACGGACTAAACCACGGGTGAGTAGTCCGATTGCGAGCGCGGCGAGCACGATGCCGGCATAACCGAAGTTGATGAACCCCTCCCCCGGGGCGGACGGAAGAGCGCTATTTTGAGATTCACCGAAAACCCATAACCCGAGGACATCTCCACTCACGGTTGGGGGCTCGAAGTCGATGCCAGCGACAATCTGAGGGATGAACGTCTCGTCTAAACCGTTGACTAAGGCCCCACCATAACTCGAGCCCATCAGCGCATCCGACCTATCGTGCCGGTCCAGGATCATGACCATGGCGTCAAAGCGGCCCAGCCCCAGAATCTGAGTGACGTCGCCACTGGAGTAGTCGTTGCCGACATAAGCATCGCCAGCCGCCTGTGACAGTGCATTATCCTCCCCGTGCCTGGCCTGGGCCACGGCAAAAAGGAGAACAGCCACGAGCACTCCTAACACCACCAGGGGTCTGTACTGACGAGCCGTCCGGTAGCCCGCCGCATACATGAAGACGCCGACCGTGACCGAGACCAGGACGATCTCCGCGCGACCCCCACTGAGTGCGACTCCACCGGTACTTCCGATCAGCACCAAGACGAAGAGCCCACGACCCAAGGATGAAGGATGGGGAATCAAAAACTTCACGGCCAGACAACCCAGCACGACGGCATAGACGGGGAAAGCCGTATTCAGGACCCAGACAAGAGGGCTGACCCCGCTGCCGAGTTGCGCGAAGTAGTCGGTCCGGGTGATCGCTGCCGTGGCCGCACCGGATAGGCCGAGACCGCGCAGCACCAGCAACCTCGCCAAGATAAGAGGGATTAGGAGCGCAAGGAAGATGTAACCCACACGCGGTTGGGGACTATGTATTCGGCTACCTTCGATCAGGCGCACACCAATGCCGTCAACCCCCTTCCCTAGTGCGAGAAAGAAGACCGCTTGGAAAACGAACAACAGCAGCGCCGCTTGGAAAACCAGCGGGGTATCCGTATAGACCTGCCAGTAGCCCGTCGACAGCTGTTCGTATCGGAACGTCATCTCCGCCGCAGGCAGAGAGAAGGCGACGAAAGCCCACAGGTGCAAGAACCCCACCAGCGACACAGGGCCAGTGCGGTGGAACGCATTTGCCGCAGTGAGGACATTCCAGCCGCAGTTCACTGCGGCCAGTGCGACGGTTGCCCAGCGCCACGGCTCGTCTACTGTCGGGGAATTTGTCGCCGTCACGACAGAGATCAGCACGAGTAACAACGCAGCGCCCCCCACGAGGAGACGAGGGGAGAAGGACCGCTGCGACGTGGGCGCCGACGTCATGACCGACCCCCGATGTAGCCGTAGGCGAGTGTGCCCGGGAGGGTGATTCCCGTTACGGCCCATCGGTCGACCGGTCTCATCGCCGAGCGCCATTCGTTGTCCGCCCTCAACGCCACTCGCCCAGTGCGCAAGCGCCCAGGATTCCCACCCACCGTGTGATTACCGGACAGGTCGGCGGCTCCACCCTCAAGGAAGCCCGGGGGCAACGCTGGTCGTCCGGCAAACTCAAGGATCGAGTCGACTGCCTCTGCGGGGCGCCGCACGAAATCTTCGTATCGCAGGCGCATGGAGGGCTGTACTGCGGCATGCCGATACTGCTCGGCAAGCAGTGCCCAGACATCCCAGTCAAGGGCTGAACGCCAAGGGGCGTGCCTTCCCATGGGCGCAGTCACGCCTTCGGTGGTCACTTCCACCTTTTTGCGCGTCCACGAATAGGCCACCGCACGAGGGTCCCGCACCAAGTAGACGACGCGGACGTCCAAGCTATCGATGAGGCTGAGGAGATAACCGTATGAGGGGTACTTCGATGAGTCGACCACGACCGCCGACTCGGTTACCTCGGCGACCGCATGGTAGAGCCTCTCCAGAATACTCAGGAACGGAGCGTACGTTTCTGTCAGGCGTAGGCGGACGCCGGGGAGGCGCACGAACGGCGCCTGCCTCATCCGCATCGCCGACTCTCGCCAGGCTACGACCTCGCTGGCTTTCGGAGGGCGACCTCCAAAGGCGACGTCCATCACCTGCTGCCAAACCGGGCACAATGAAAACGGTTGGCCGCATCCGCAAATCCTGTCGTCCTGAACATTTCGGTCCCAGATGAAACGGATTTCGCCCACGGAAAAATGGGCTGGGATTTCGCCCAGCACGTTGTCCAAAATCGTGCTGCCACTCCGCCCAGAACTCGCGACGTAGATCACTTTCAGTGAGTCGGTCATGTCATGGCCTTTTTAGAGCGCATCGGCCGCGGCGCGGCCGCCAGGGTCCACACCCCTGTCACTCGTCGAGCCGCCACCATCAACCCGATGTTTTGGGCGGAGACGCCAAGGGATGAGATGACAGCCGCGCCAGTCATCCCCCACGTCGGCACAACCAACAGAAGCACGAGTACTGTACTAACAGTGGTGGCTCCTGTGACCAAGAGGAGAACGCGCTGGTGACCCGTCATCGCAAGCAGCAGACCACAAACGCCTGTCACAACGGCAACTATTTGCCCGAGCGACAGGACCGCCAGAGACAAACCGCCAGCGCGGTAGTGCTCCCCGTAAACGAAGGCAAGCATGGGGCCACCTGCCACGATAAAAGCGCCGGCTAGGCAAACAGATGGGATTGCGGCAACCATCGCCGTTAAGCGCAAGACACGCCCTAACCGCTCACGATCACCGTTCGAATATGAGCCAGCGATCACGGGTCCCAAGACTCCGTAGATCACCATCAACGGCATAGCCACTAACGCCGCCGTGCGGGCCGCTACCCCGTACGCCGCCGTGTCTTCTGTCGGAGCCACTGCCCCGAGCACCCAAAGGTCGGCCGTCGCAAGGACAGTGAGTAGGGCCGTCGTCGCCAGGAGGGGTAGGGAGACCGAGAAGATGTCTCGCGCCCCTAGCTGATCCGGGCCACCGCGGAGCGGACCTCGAGGCAGCGCGCCGACACGGCGTCGCAATGCGGTCGCACCCAACGCTGCGCTCACCACGGTGCTCCCAAGGATGACAAGCAGGGCACCCTCAAAATCGAGGTTCCCAGTCGAAGCGCCAATGATGAGAAGGCCCAAGACGGTCAGCGACGAAGCGACGGGCCCGCTGTGTGCAGATGCGGAGCGCATATCGGTGAATCCGCGGAAACTCTCGGAAACCAGCGTCTGCACGGTCGTGGCGAGGATCAACACCCCGAGAATAAGGGCCAGTGAAACCGTGCTCACGCTCCGGAAGATGTGATCACCGAGGCCCGCAATCACCATTGCCGCCGTCAGCCCGACCAACGCCGCACACCGGAGACCGAGGCTCCATAGCCTCCCCAGAGTCCGCCGCGCCGCGACGGTCTCATTGCGCGCAAGGTGCCCGGCCACATAGCGCACACACAACTGGCCCAGGCCCCCGCCAGCCAACACCACGGCAAAGGGCACGAGACTCAGAGCCAGGAAGTAGTAGCCCATGTCTTCGGGCGACATGAGCCGCGTCAACGCCACCCCCACGATCAGGCCGAGAACACTCACGACGAGTCGGCTCCCCAAAGACCAACCCGCTCCGGATGCAACCATACGGCCGGTGAGTATTTTCTGATCCATCTCCGGGATCAGCTCTTCGAAGTTGCTCGGCGGTTCCGGAAGGAGCCGGCCCAGCCGCTTTTCTCCTTCTCGGATTGTCCGTAACCGTACTCGCCGTAGCCGTAGCCCTTGCGCCGTGGATCAGAACGATTGAAGACATACCCAAGCGGGGGTGTGCCGATGAAGTCCAGACGCTCTCGCACCTCACGCAGGAGGCGAAGGGGCGTCCCGCGAGAGACCACGATGACAATGCCGTCAGCCTGGCTGGCGATGGCAGACGTATCACTGACCGCAAGCACCGGAGGCGAGTCCACGATGAGCAAGTCTGCCGCTTCTTTAGCGCGAGCCATCGCTCGACGGAACTGTTCCGTACGGAAGAATCCTGCGGGATCATCGAGCCGCCGCCCGGCGGGGACCACCGCTAGCGGGTCGTCGTCACCCAGCGGCATCAGCGCCGTGGCCGCCTCGGTCGAAACATGGTCCTCAGCTAGGTCGGTGAGCCCTGGCTCTGCCCGCACGCCCGTCAAGTTGGTGAGTCCGCGGGCACGCTCGTCGGCATCGACCATAAGAACGCGGCGGCCGTCACGCATAGCAGCGATCGCAAGGTTGGCAGCGGTTACGGTCTTGCCGTCGCCGGGCCTGGCGCTCGTGATGAGTAACGTTGCGGCGTCGCGACCCTCAAGGGCATAGCCAAGGGATGAGACGAGAAAGTGGTAGGCCTCCCCGGCGACCGTGTGCCTCGCATCGTGTGCCGGCAGCTTCCCAGACGACCCGGCCGCGGAGAACTCCGGAACTTCTCCTAGTAGCGGGACACCCAGCGCGCGAGCAGGATCTAACCGATCATCCGCCTTCTGACGGTGCTCTGCCCGCCACCAGGCGTAGGCCATTGCCAAGAGGAAGCCAAGGAACGCCGCCACTAGTGCCGCTCCGAACGGGCGCGGCTGTGATGGGCTCACGGGCTCGTCCGCCTGCTCAAACAGTTGCACGCCGGAGCCGTACAGCGACGCGTCCACGGTAACTTGCTCGATTTGGGACTCAAGATCTGACATCTGAGTGCTCAGAGCCGCCCGCTGAGCACTAAGCCCCGCCACCTGATTGCCAGTGGTGCTATTTTCGTCCGACGCTCCAGCTAATTCTTCGTCCAAATCGTCGATCCGCTGCTGCAGACCGTCTCGTAAGGCGCCTAATTCGCCCGCAGTGGTCTCCGCCTCTTTGCTACTCGATGCGCGCACCTCAACCTCATACGACCGAGCAACAGTGTTGGCCAAGTCAGCCGCTCCCGAGGCGCTAGAGTCCTTCGCTGTGATGCTCACCAGATCAAGTTCTTTGGCTGGCTCGGCCGTCACCCTTGAGCGGACCTCTTTAGCTGAGAGTTGTCCATCCATATCTGCTGAGACGCGAGACAAAACTGCGGTCGACGTCATGTATTCGGCCTGGTTGCGCACATAGCGAGCAGGGTCCAAGACGGTCTGCCTCCGCTCATCGAACACACTAGAACTGCGCGGATCATCCAAAAGCAAGGACGCTTCCGCCGTGTACATGGTCGGCTGCAAATGCGAAATCCCCCACCCGGCGAGGCCGAAGATCAGGGTCAGCGCAGCGACGAAGATCCGGTGCCTCCAGAACACGGAGAGCAGACTAGGTCGCGCGGGAATACTTGTCTGATCCACCTGTGAGACGGCCTTTCAATTAAGGAAAGTAGGTTGCGCCAGACGACTGTGCTTGCCGACACACGTGACATGTGCTGTTGCCGTGCCGGAGATGGTCGTGGCAAACGTCTAAGTTTAAGTCAAACATCCATCGAATGCGAAATGAAGACCACAGCCTTGATAGTAGCGTAGCGCTTAAAAGCGCTCAACCTTCCGACTTAATTCCGAACATAGTATAGACGAGGTAAAAAAAACAGGCCGTAGGCCAAGTTTGGTCAATCTTCGTATCCTCATCGCAAACTCATATTGCCTCAGATCTTTAGGTCTCAAGGGCCAACCGGGCCGCGTAAAGCCGAGCGTTGCGAGTCACTACGAAGGCCTCCAGACACTTTTCCCCATAGGAAGCGGCCCATCACAATCCAGGGTGTAGTTGAGGTGGGCGTGTGAAGTCGCAGGACACCGTGGACGGTAGTGTCTCAAGACATCGTGGACGGTCGGGCTCATGACATCGTGGTCACTTTTGCTGGCGCGTTGTCCTATGGCATGGACTCGAATACGGTGCCCGCGGATGTGCGGTGGGCGATTGCGAACTGGCCTGACAACGCTGAGCGGGGCGAGGTGGGTCGCTCTTGTGCGCGGCACGGCATTAGCCGGTCGGTGTTCTACAAAATCCGTCGCCAAGCAGCTGAGCGGGGCACGGTGGGTGCGACCGAGCCAGGATCTCGGCGGCCGCGATTGAGCCCGCGACGTACCGATGCGGGCGTGATCGAGCACGCGTTGGCGGTGCGGTCATGGCTCGTCGATCAGGGTTTGGACGCTGGTCCTTTGTCGGTGGGCTCCAGGATGCGGCGTCAGGGTTTGAACCCGCCGTCTCGGGCCACTCTCGCTCGGGCGTTCGCTGCGGCTGGGGTCTCCAAGCCCGAGCCGCGTAAGCGGCCCAGGGCCGCTAACCGCCGGTTCGTTTACCCGGCACCGAACTGCTGCTGGCAGATCGACGCGTTCGCTTCGTCGTTGGCGGACGGGGGTTCGGTTGCGATCCATCAGGTCGTTGATGACAACACGCGCTTGGCGTTGGCGACCCTGGTCGCCGGTGGCGAGACGGCCAAGGCGGCCGTGCAGGTCGTCTCGACCGCGGTCCGCCGGTGGGGCGTGCCCACACGGTTGCTCTCGGACAACGGGCTGGCGTTCAACCCCACCCGTCGAGGGTTCACCGGCAAGCTCGTCGACTACCTGATCGACCTCGGCGTCAAACCCATCACCGGCAAACCAGAGCGGCCCACCACGCAAGGCAAGAACGAGCGGTTCCACCAGACGCTGCAGAAGTGGCTCAACGGCCCGCCCGCCGGCCGAAACGATCACCGCGTTGCAGGCCCTGGTCGAGGAGTTCGACGCGTACTACAACCATGAACGCGCCCACCAAGCCCTGGACGACCAGACACCGATGGAAGCCTGGCAGGCCACCGACCCAGCTCCCCGGTCACCTGGAGCAGGACGGTGTTGGCCGGAGCCGGCGGCGAGCCCGGTGAAAGCGACGGTGGCCATCCCGGCTGCGGTCGGTGCCAGTCCGGTATCTCCTAAGCCTGCGCGCATCCTGGCGCTAGCAGCGGTGCTCGGTCTGCTGTTCGGTTCGGTCTCGCCTTGGTTCGCGACCTGCTGGACACGTCCATCCGCAGCGAGGAGGACGCGCGCGCACTGACCGAGGTCCCGATCCTGGGTGGCATCACGTACGACAAAGAGGCCGCCAACCTGCCGATGGTGGTCATCGACAACCCACACCACACGCACTCCGAGGCCTTTCGGACCCTGAGGACGAACCTTCAGTTCGTCAACGCCGGCGACTCACCCCGCTCCATCGTGATGACCTCCTCGCTACCGGAGGAGGGCAAGACCACCACCACAGCGCACCTGGCCTTGACGCTATCGGCGACGGGCAAGAAGGTCTGCGTCATTGAGGGCGACCTGCGCCGCCCACGTCTGATGGAATATCTGGGGCTGGAAGGGGCCGTCGGTCTCACCAATGTGCTCATCGGCGAGGCTGAGCTGGACGACATGCTGCAGCCCTATGGCGACACCAACCTGACCCTGCTCGGCTCCGGACCCATCCCCCCGAACCCCGCCGAGCTGCTCGGTTCGGAGCGCATGAAGACGCTCCTCGCGGACCTGGTGAGCCGTTTCGACACCGTCATTATCGACGCGCCGCCCCTGCTCCCGGTCACCGACGCCGCGGTCCTCGCCGGAGTGACCGACGGGGCGATCGTCGTGGTCGGTGCCGGAGTCATCAAGAAGGAGCACCTGAGCAACACCTTGGCCCGCCTTGAACAGGCCCAGGGAAAAGCGCTCGGGCTCATCCTCAACCGGCTGCCCGCGAAGGGTGCCGGCTCCTACTACTACGCCGACTACACACCACGTACGGGGACGGGATCCGAGCTGACGGACTCCTCCGCCACTGATAGCCGGGCCAGCACCCGAACTTGAGCGCCGTCGCTAGGGCGAGGACTGCTCTACGACGAGGCTCGCCCACTCCTGGGCGGATGTGGCTTCATTCACGTCCCAGACCACGACATCGGTGTCTTCCGCCCAGCTGACCAGGGCTTCGTCCACCTCTGCGGACGCACCACCCCGGCCTTGTCTCACGAGCACCACCGGGGTGTCGTCTCCTAGGCGTTCCGCCATGGAGTTGACTAGTTCTTGAGCGTCAGCGACCGCCTCGTCGGCTGAGTCGTTGACTCCGAGGTTGAGCACCACCACGTCCGGATCGGAGACCAGCGCGACGGGGTCCAAAAAGAGAGGCAACCGTGCGGTCACCGACGAGATGTCAGCCCCGGTGCGGCTCGCGTTCCAGATAGTCAGCGGCTCCCCCTCACCGGTGTCGCTGATCACGTCGGGCGTGGAGTAGCGGACGTCTGCGGCCTCGTCCCACTGCACAACCGTCACCGGACGGCGCTCGGCCAGGTCCGCTCCCCACAGTTGGACCCACTCGCTGCGGAGGTTGGACGTGTCGTCCCCCAGGACCATCACGTTGACCGGCGCACCGTCCGAGCCCGACAGCGCGGCCTGCGCCTGCTCCTCAGCCGACATCGGTTCTTCGTCCGAAGGTGACTCGCTCGCTGCCGACTCGTCTGTCGATTCACTGGCACCGTCCGTCACTGGACCCACCGTCTCAGTCGACGCGGAAGCGTCCCCGCTGATCGTGCCCTCATTGAGCGAGCGATCTGCCGAATCGACCCGCACGGGTCCGCCGAGAGCGATAGCGACTAAGGCCACAGTGAGGACAGCAAGCGCGATCAGGATCAGATCACTAGCGCCGGGCCGAGCACGATTACGGCCGGCGGGCCCCTTGTTCGGGGTTTTCGTCGCCACGGGTAAATTCTAGTGTGAGCTCATCCGTGACCGCGGCTCGACCACGCACCGTCGGCTACGTGGGCGGCGGCCCTACCGTGCGGGCGAAGATACAGACCGATATGACCAGCAGTGAGTCACGTTGCCGGGCCGAGAGGCTCGGCCACCACCACGAAGTTGCTCTCGTAACTGCCAACCTCGGGGCGCCAGCGCCCCGAGCAGGTGATGAGGACCAATCGGTGCGCCCCGGTCTGCTCGAAAACTGCAGTGTCGGTGGCCAGCGCGTCTTTGTCCACCAGGTTGGTCGAGACGACCCGGTAGCGCTGCTGGTACACCCCGGAGCGCACCGTCACGACCTGGTCGACCTGCATGGTCAGCAGCCGAGTGAAGAAGCCCAGCCCCTGCTCCGCAGAGTCGATATGCCCGGCGATCACGGTCGAGCCAAAGGGGTCCCCCGCATACGAACTGCCGTCCCACCACCCGACGTGCTCCACGTTTTCGGGGACCTGCAGCTCCCCGTCCACTGTCCGCGCCGGCTGCACCGGGGCGGACAGGCCCCCCGGCAGGTCGAGGGACTCGGGCTCGAACCGGATCCGGCTACTGGCTGCCGGCACGCCTTGCCGGGCCTCCGGTGGGGGTCGGTCCTGAGCCCGGCTGGGTGACCCCTTCTCGGCAGCCGAGTGGTCCGGGGAGGTGGTCGCCGTGCTCGTCGACGAGGAGGACTGCTGCGCGACGGTGCCGCCACCCCGGACGTCGTCGAGCGTTCCGCAGCCGGCGAGCAGGAGCAAACCCGTCCCGTACATCGCAGCCACCCGGACGAAGCGGCTCCGGGGAAGGACAGCGGTCACCAAAGCAAGTTGGCCAGCAACGCGTTCACCTGCATCAGGACGGCACCCTGGCCACCGGTTCCAGTGTTCACCATGTCGGGAGCATCCGATCCGGTGTCCTCGAGGTCGATCACGTGCACCGCGACATTCATCGTTTGGTTCTCGGGGTCGCCCACCGCATACACCCGGTTGAGGGATCCGCCCTCGACGGTGAGGTCGAGCGGCCCCAGGATGGCCGGCGAGGTCTCTCCAGTGGGCACGATCTGGACCTCGTAGGTGTCCACCGGGACGACGAGGTTGAGAGATTCGCCGTTGGCCACGTTGGCGAACAACACCTGACCGTCGACCAGGATGTCCGCAGGCGGAACTGCGGCGGTATGTGCCACGGTCAGCGATGCCTTGTCGGCAGGCACTGCGGTCATATCGTTGGCGAAGACGGTGACCACCGTGTCCTCGGTGGCACTGGTGCTCATGTGCACGACCAGATCGGAACTCGACCCGGTCTCGGTGGTCACCGTGTTGTCCGCGACGACCGAGCCGTCCTCATCGGTGAAGCTCACCTCGTTGCGTCCTGCGCTGACCGAGAAGGGGCCGACCACGTCGGTGGTGGCGACGTCACTAGCCACAGTCTCACCGTCCACCGCGACGTCGACGGTCTGGTCCGGTAGCCCTTGAACGATGTATACCGTGGCTTCGTCGGCGGCATGTGCGGGCGGCAGACCGATCGCCGCGGTTGCCAGGACCCCGACGGCGATTCCCGCGACGGTGACTACCTGGGGGTGCACGCGTGGCTTCATGATCATTTCTCCCTGTCTATACTCAGTGCTTGCTAGGTCTATACCTCCCCCATAGTCTCAGGAGATCTGATAATTGCAACTAACGAGGCCAACGTGACCCCAACAACGGGTAGCGCCGAACGGGGAAAGGGGATCCAGGGTGAAGCGTGACCGGGCGCAGCAGCTGAGCCTTCTGCTGATCGCCGTGCTCTGGGTGGTTGCCGCAGTGTTCACCGCGTTGACCATTCGCGCGGTGCTTTCCGACGACGAGCCGGTCGCTAGCCCTAGGCCGGAGGGCACCGGGGAGACCACCACGACTCCCGCCGCGCCGTCTCCCTCCACGACTCCCACCACACCGCCTCCCGCCACGACTCCCGCCACACCGTCTCCCGGTGAGACCCGCTCGGTGGCGCCGGACGGGTTACCCACCGACGGGCCGGGAATCTCCGAGCCGGGAGTGCTGATGGTCATCGCCCCCTCCACCGGCGGGTCGTTCGACGTGACCGAGCAGGTCCGGTTGCCCTCCACCACCAACCTTGTCGAGCTCGCCCCGGCTGAACTCTCCCGCGCTGGCGGGCAGTTCGACGATGCCGAGCCAGTGGCGACAGCGGTGCAGCTGAGCACCGACGGACAGCCGATCGTGGTGCCAGACGGGACGGTCGCCGCACCGGTGAGCATCCCGGTGGATGGGATCACCCAGTTCGAGCTCAGCTACCAGGTGGACGGGGTCACAGTGCGCAGCCTTCCCTCTACGGCCCGTCGCGCCCTGGCGGCGGTCTCCCCGCTGGTCCAGGCGACGCCTGGTGACCTCCCGGTGGCCGTGGTGGTCGCTGGCCAGGTCCTTGGCGTCACCTGTCCGCTGCTGACGTTAGCCGAGCAGTCCTGCGGGGTCGGATCAGTGCCGATGATTCAGGTGGACCGGGTGCTTCCCTTGGACGACGCCGTGGTGAGGATCCAACTGGACCTGCCGAGGGCTTGACCAGATGACCTCAAGGCATGGCCCGACCCGACCAACCCGTCATCGCGTCAGGAGTTGATTATGTCGGTGCCGACCGTGCTGCCGGTGGCTTCGCCGATCAGGATGAAGGAGCCGGTGGCCCGGTTCGTGGGGTAGTCGTCGCACAGCAGTGGCTGCGTGGTGCGTTGCGAGTGGCGCTTGGGTGACCGACATGGGCGGCAAAGCCTCGTCGACCTCCTTGTCGAAGATGTCGATGCCGGCGATGGTCGACGTCGACGCTCTCTGGGTCCTCGCGGCATGAAACATGAGCGCGAACGCCAGCATGTTCCCCGGGTTCATATCGGGCGAGAGCGGACCGGTGCCCTGCGGAGTTGTCACCGTCGAAGCATGAGCACAAACCTGATTTAGTAACGCGCGCAACGAAAGACGCCGAATATAAGATGGAGAGTCTCCGTTAGTGTCTATACGCAACCCTTACGACTACTTTGCTTGCTCTTGACCTAACGTAATAAACACCTGATACTTCGATCACCCGCAGCGAGATGTGACTCCGACTCCGTCGGGACTTTCTGATCGGGTCGAGAAGGATCGTGAATCGGTTGTTCGTCCCTAGCAGATCGACAGACATGCGTCGAGTGAGTCCACCCTCGACGCCGCGCTCACGGCTCCTTGCTCCTGTGGGGAGGCTACGCATCCTCATTCTCTCGTT
>JAABUN010000765.1_pt1 | contig 79668 bp, 76 predicted proteins | sample 5559311 | NCBI WGS metagenome assembly JAABUN01 (sample SAMN10711877, study PRJNA513370) | rock metagenome | isolation source: Antarctica rocks | place: Antarctica: Victoria Land, Siegfried Peak sud | reverse complement strand
CGAGGCCAAGGTGCTGGCCTTCATCGCCTACTACAACCGCACCATGGCCAAGCCCTTCAAATGGACCTACCAGGGCAAGGCGCTCGTCGCCTAAACCACCGGGCTATCTCGGCCCGCGTGTACTAGACGTTGTGATCGACATCCGATCCGATCCGACAGATGAGCCACCTTTCGATATAGGGAGTAACCTTTACATCCGTATTCGCAACCAACGTCATCGTGTGACGGTTTCATTCAGCCAGCGGAGCAAAGGCTTCATCTGGTTCTTCAGCTTTCTAGTTTGGTTCGATGGTATTAGAGAACAACTCGGCACTACAGTCCCACTTGTGCTCTTACTTGATGAACCTGGACTGAGCTTGCATGCACTTGGGCAAGCTGACCTAGTGCGATATATTGATACGCTAGCTGAAGACCATCAAGTAATCTATACGACACACTCGCCATTCATGCTTCGGAGTGACCAACTCAACCGAGTCCGCACCGTTGAAGATCGCGCCGTAGAAGGCACCGTCGTCACGGAAAACGTCTCTGGTGCTGACGCAAAGACGCTTTTCCCACTACAGGCCGCACTTGGCTACACGATCGCGCAGAATCTCTTTATCTCGCCACGCAATCTCCTCGTAGAGGGACCAGCCGATCTTATCTACTTGCAGTTCTTCTCGGCCTATCTGGATCAGCTCGGGCGTTCTGGATTGCGGGAGGACATCACTATCGTGCCGGTTGGTGGCCTAGACAACGTTGCAACATTCGTCGCCCTACTCGGTGCGAACGCTCTTGAACTAGCGGTAATCCACGATTACGCCGGTAAGCCCGAAGCGAGGCTAGAATCTCTTGCACGGGAGAAACTTATTGGGGCGAAGCAACTGCTCAACTATGCCATGTTCCGTTCATCGGCTATAGGAGCGAAGACAACAGAAGGAAATCCGCCTCTACAAGCTACTGACGTGGAAGACCTCCTACCCATCGCCGCATATCTAAAACTTTCAACGCAACCTACAAGAAGGAACTTGCAGGTAAAACAATTACTGAGGCCGAACTTCGCCCTGGAGATCGCCTCCTTCAACGTATAGATCAACATCTACGCTCAAATAATATCATCCTAAGACCTAGCGGCGGCTTCAATCATTACCTTGTCGCCAATTACCTAGCAGCGAATCCGAACGCTATTGGCAAACCAGCTGCTACCACACTCGATCGCTTTGAAAGACTGTTTCAGCGCATTAATGGCCTATTCACTACATGATCTATCTTGAAAACACTCCCTCACAAATGGAGCTATGTATAGCAGCACTGGATGCGATAATCAAACAATCCACACTCGAGAGAGAAGCAGTCCGCCGGAGACATGGATCTCGTAGCGGGCCGTCAGGAGGGCAGCGCTGCAAAGTGCCATTGAGGCTTGCGCCTTGATGGTGTGTAGCATAGACGTCCTCCTATCTTGAGCGGCTTGGCGATTACAATATAGCTGGCTGGTCACCGCGTACAATATGTGTAGCACGAAGAGCAAACCGAACCGTATCGCGAACGCTGACACCCCTCCATCCGGCGGACTGCCTAACCCTCGAATTGTATGCTGCTTACTATAACGCATTCTTACCACGCGAGTTGGCGCGAGACGCTTCAACGATGGGCAGTGAGATTTTGCACTCTGTGCCCCTCATCTTGTCCTAATTCCCGGTCTATTGCTCACTCGTTCCTCGGGTGGACGGGCCAAGGGTGAGGGCCGTCCCCTACCCCTCATCCCGCCAGCTATGCTCCGCCGTGAAGCCGAGGAGCGCGGTGGCGCGCGCGCCGGACCAGGCGGCGGCGTTGCCGGGGAGAGGGCTGCGGACCTCGACGTTGGGGAGGTAGGTCCGCAACAATTCCTCGGTCGGCTCGGGGCGGAGGGTGTCGGCGGCGGTGATGTTAAAGGGGTGGAAGCCGGTGAGGGCCGACTCGATGCCGAGGCGGCAGGCGCGCGCGGCGTCGCGCACGTCCACGTAGCCCCAGAGGTCCGTGGCGGCCTGCTCCTGATCGCCCGCGTGCGGGTTCGCGGCGCGCGCCCGCGCCTCCTCCAGGGTGGCGATCCAGTGGAAGCGGAGGGCGAGGACGGTCATGCCGCAACGGCGGACGAACATCCGCGCCGTCCGCTCGTCGGTCTCCTTGGCGAGGCCGTAGGGCTCGTGGGGGAGAAGGGGGTGCTCCTCGTCGAGCGGCACGTAGAGGGGCGGGAAGGTGGGCCGCGCCCAGGCCATCCCGTACCCCGAGGCGCTGGACGCGATGACCGCGCGCCCGATACCGAGCGTCATCGCCGCTTGCAGGGCGTTGTAGGTCGCGCCGACATTGTTGAGGAAGACGACCTCGTCCGGGTGGCTGTAGGGGGCGGGGATCGCGGCGAGGTGGATCAGCGCGTCGCAGCCGACCGCCGCGCCGATGATCTGTCCCAGATCGCCCATCTCCACCTGCCGGTGCGCGATGCCCTCCTCGCGCTGGCCGGGGGCGGGGAGGGTCCGGTCCACGCTCACGACCTCATGGCCGTGGTCGCGCAACTCCCGCCCGACCACGCTGCCGAGTCGCCCGCTGCCACCGGTGATCAGGACGCGCATCGTGGCTCCTTTCAGTCGCTCACGAGTCGGCAGTCGGCGGTCGGTAGTCGGCAGAGAGGCTCGTCACCGACACAGGGTTTGCTGGTAGGGCAGCACCCCGCAACGCCCGGTTCTGCCGACTGCCGACCGCCGACTATTCCAGCGGCAACGTCACCACCGCGCCCTGCTCGATCGAGCGGAAGATCGCCTCGGTCAGCTCCATGTAGCGGAGGCCGTCGGCGAACGAGGGCTCGACGGCGGGGCGTCCTGCCCGGACGGCGGCGATGAAGTCCGCCTCGGCGGTCCACTCGCGGCGCTCGGCGGCGGGGATCTCGACCGGGCGCAGCTCCTTGTCGCCGACCTTCCCGGCGAGAATCGTGGTGTAGCCCCCCTCCGCGAGGTAGCGGATCGTCCCGCCCGTGCCGTAGATGGCGAAGCCGTTGGCCCCCTCGGCCAGCGCGGCGACGCCGCTACAGGTGAGGGTGAGGAGCGCGCCGCTCGCCAGCTCCCCGATCACCGAGAGGGTGTCCGGGCGCTCGACCGGCGCGACCCCGCCCTCGCCGTCCGGGCGCTCGGTGGTGAAGGTGCGTTCCAGGGCGACGACGTGCGTGGTGGGGCCGAGCCAGCGGTCGGTCACTTCGAGCATCATGCCGAGATCGAGCGCGTTGTAGCCCGAGAGGTCCCAGCGCTGCCGCCAGTGGCGCGGCGTGGTCGGGTCGAGGTAGGCGGCGTTGTACGACTGCACCACGACGTTGCGCGGCTCGCCGATGAAACCCTCCGCGATCATCCGGCGCACGACCCGGTCGCCGGGCATGAAGTGCGGGGGCGGGGAGATCATCGTTGTCTGATTGGGGTGGCGCGCGGCGGCGTCATACATCGCGCGGGCGTCGGCGTAGTCGAGCGCCATCCGCGCCTGGGTGAAGACGTGCTTGCCCGCTTCCAGCGCCGCCTCGGTGACGACGCGGTGCATGTAGGGGTGCGCGCCGATCCAGACGATGTCGATCGCGGGGTCCGCGACGAGTTGCTGCCAGTCGTCGTAGGCGCGCTCGATGCCGAACTCCTCGGCGGCGCGCTCCGACGACGTGCGGCTGCGGTTGGCGACGCCGTGGAATTCGAGCCCTTCCACGGTGCGGAGGCCGGGTACATGCCGGTCGCGGACGATGCCGCCCGCCCCGACGAAGCCGATGCGTAGGGTGTCCATCAGTTTGCTCCCTTCGGTCGCGCGGCAGTCGGCAGTCGGCAGAAGAGGGTGAATGGGTTAAACGCTCTCCGGCCAGGCACCGTGCCGCTGACGAACCCTTCTGCCGACTGCCGACTGCCGACTCTCTACTCGTTCCCCGCCGCGCCCGCCATGATGCGGGCGATGGTGGCGGCGTCATCATCGCTTAAGTGCCAGTCGGCGGCGGGGAGGGCGCTCGCGATCTCGTCCGCTTTGCGCGCGCCGACGAGCGCGACGCTGACGGCGGGGTTGCGTAAGACCCAGGCGAGCGCAAGCTGGGCGACGGTGTGGCCGCGCTCCTCGGCGAACGCCTTCAGTTCGTCCACCACCGCGACGTTCTTGACCAGATTGTCGCGCTCGAAGAGCGGCAGGCCGAACGCCTTGCCGGTCGCCCGCCAGTCGCGCTCGCCGAAGGTCGTCTCGCGCGTGAAGGTGCCGGTGAGGAGGCCGTGCGCGAGCGGCCCGTAGGCCATTACGCCGATGCCGTGCTCCCGGCAGAAGGCGAACGTCTCCGCCTCGCGGCGGCGGTCGAAGAGGTTGTAGCCGACCTGATTGCAGACGAGCGGGCCATATTGCAGGCAGTCGGCCAGTTGCTCGTTCGAGAAGTTGGAGACGCCCGCGTACCGGATCTTCCCCGACTCGCGCAGCCCGTTGAGGGCGCGCATCGTCTCCTCGGCGGGGGTGTTGACATCGGGCCAGTGGATCAGCAGCACGTCGATGTAGTCGGTGTGCAGGTGGCGCAGGCTCTCCTCCGTGGAGGCGATGATGTGGTCGTGGGTGGCGTTGCGCCCGAAGCGCCCCTCCTCCTCGGAGTAGGGGATGCCGCACTTGGTGACGACGACCACGTCCTTGCGGCGCGCGCCGAGCGCCGTGGACAGCACCTCCTCGGCGCGGCCCAGGCCGTAGGCGGGCGCGGTGTCGAAGCAGGTGACGCCGAGATCGATCGCGTGGCGGATGGCGGCGATCGCCTCCGCGTCATCGACGCCGCCATAGCCCTCCTTGGTCGCCGTGCCGCCGATCGGCCACGTCCCGAAGCCGATCGACGAGGTGGTGAGTCCGCTGGTGCCCCACTGGCGAGTTTGCATGGCGTTCGCTCCCTTCGGTCGCTCACAGGTCGTGAGTCGGCAGACGGCAGTCGGCAGAAGAGCTCGTCAACGGCGTAGCGCTCGAGGGATGCTCGACGCCTCGCAGCAGCTTGCTCTGCCGACTGCCGACTGCCGACTCTCCTACCATTCCGCCACCGTCCCATCGGCGTTGCGCCAGACCGGGTTCTTCCAGTCGTGGCCGATGGCGGCGAGCTCGCGGACGCGCTCCTCGTTGACGGTGATGCCGAGGCCGGGTCCTGTCAGGAGGGCGATCTCGCCGCGCTCCTGCGCGAAGACGCTCGGGTCGGTCAGGTAATCGAGGAGGTCGTTGCTGACGTTGTAGTGGATGCCAAGGCTCTGCTCCTGAATAAAGGCGTTGGGGGTGCAGGCGTCCAGTTGCAGCGACGCGGCGAGCGCGATCGGGCCGAGCGGGCAGTGCGGGGCCACGGCCACGTCGTACGCCTCGGCCATCGCGGCGATCTTGCGGACCTCCAGGATGCCGCCCGCGTGCGAGAGGTCGGGCTGGATGATATCCACGTAGCCGTCGGCGAGCGCCTGCTTAAAGCCCCAGCGAGTGTACATCCGCTCGCCGATCGCGATCGGCACGGTGGTGTGGCGGGCGATCTCGCGCAGCGCCTCGTTGTTCTCCGGCAGCACCGGCTCCTCGATGAACATCGGGCGGTACGGCTCCAACTCCTTGGCGATGATCTTGGCCATGCTCTTGTGGACGCGCCCATGAAAATCGATGCCGATACCGAAGTCCGCACCGCCCGCCTCGCGCGCGGCGGCGATCCGCGACACCGCCGCCTCGACTTTGCCGAAGGAGTCGATGAAGTGCAACTCCTCGGTGGCGTTCATCTTCACGGCGGTCATCCCGAGGGCCTGCTGCGCGGTCACCTGGGCGGCGATGTCGTCCGGGCGGTCGCCGCCGACCCACGAGTAGATGCGGATGGTGTCGCGCGCGGCCCCGCCCAGGAGTTCGTAGACCGGCACGCCGAGCGCCTTGCCCTTGATGTCCCAGAGCGCCTGCTCGACGCCGGAGATGGCGCTGGTGAGGATCGGGCCGCCGCGATAGAAGCCGCTGCGGTACATGACCTGGAAGTGATCCTCGATGCGGAAGGGATCCTTGCCGATCAGGTAGCCGGAGAGCTCGTCCACCGCCGCGCGCACCGTCTCCGCGCGCCCCTCCACCACCGGCTCGCCCCAGCCGCTGACCCCCTCGTCGGTGGTGATCTTGAGGAAGAGCCAGCGCGGCGGCACCTTGAACAGCTCGAACCCGGTGATCTTCATCCGGTGAACCTCCTTTCCTCTCATCCAGCAGATGCACGATCCGACCACGCGCCGCATCCTAGCACAGCGGGCGGACGATCACCGCAGAGACGCGGAGATGCAGAGAAGGAACGGGGAGAGGGACGGAACAGGAGACACAGAGGCACAGAGAAGGAACGGGAAGAGGGAACGGTTTGAAGGAGGGGTGCTATTGCACGCGTAGCGCCCACTGGCAAGACAAACGTTGCCGCTTTTGCGGCGGCGATGTCCCCTCTCCTGAATTGGGAGAGGGGTGGCGCGTGAGCGCCGGGGTGAGGGCCGCACCGGCGCAGGACAATCGTCTCGTAGGTGGGTGGTGCCATCGGTCTGACGTACCCCGGGGGGCACAGTGTACCCATGAAGGGCAGCCGCTACCCGTGAAGGGCATAACGTCTGCCTCCGCAGACCGGACCAAATCGATCCCAGCCCTTTCTTCCGTACCCCTCTGTGTCTCTGTGCCTCCTGTTGCCGGTCTCCTCTGGTACGCGACTTGCCATGCCCGCCCCGTCGCCGCCGCGTGGCGTGCCGATGGCGTGTGCCTGGGTGGGGAGGGCTGGGGATGTTCGAGGGGCTCGCGTCGCTGGTATTGCTCGGTATCTTCGTGGTCGCCGCTGTTGTGGTCTGGCTGGCAGGGGTGCAGCTGTCGAATACGACCGACGTGCTGAGTGATCACTTCGGCCTGGGACAGGCGCTCGGCGGGGTGATCGTGCTGGCGATCGCCACGAACCTGCCGGAGATCGCGATCACCGTCAGCGCGGCACTCGGCGGCAACGTGGACGTGGCGATCGGGAACATTTTGGGCGGGATCGCCCTGCAAACGGTCGTGCTGGTGGCGCTCGACTTCGCCGGACGGCACCGGGCGCTCCCGCTGACGGCCAGGGTCGGCTCCCTGGACGGGGTGCTGAGCGGCCTGTTGGTCATCGCCGTCCTGACGCTGGCGATCCTCGGCCATCAGTTCCCCGCCGACTTCACGTTCGCGCGCCTCACGCCCGATGTCGTGCTGATCACGGTCGCCTGGCTGGCGGGGGTCTGGCTCCTCAGCAAGGGACGGACCGGCCTCCCCTGGCAGCCGAAGGCGACCGCACACGGTGGGCGGCAGGGCCAGGGCGACGATGGAGCACAGGAAGGTGCGGAGAAGGAGGACGATCGGGGGCAAGACGGCAAGGGCACGGATACGGGCGGCAAGGATCAACAGCGGCGGGGCGATCAGGACCAGCAAGGCCAGAGCCAGCAGGGTAAGCAGCAGGGTACCGCGCGCGTCGGGCTCATCTTCGGGGTGGCGGCGCTCGCCACGCTGGTCGCGGGGGTCGTCCTGGAGCGGAGCGGCGGCGTGCTGGCCGACCGCTTCGGCCTGAGCGGCGTCCTCTTCGGCGCGACGGTCCTCGCCGCCGCCACCGCGATCCCGGAGCTGGCGACCGGGCTGACCGCCGTGCGCCTCGGCGACGACGAGCTGGCGATCGGCGACATCTTCGGCGGCAACGCCTTCCTGCCGGTCCTTTTCCTGGTGGCGGGGCTGATCACCGGGCAGGCGATCCTGCCGCACGCGCAGAAAAGCGACATCTATCTCGCGGCGGTCGGCAGCCTCCTCACGGTCATCTACCTGTACGGGCTGCTTTTTCGCCCGCAGCGGCGGGTCCTGGGGATGGGGATCGACTCGCTGCTCGTCTTCCTCTGCTATCTGCTCGGCATCGCGGGGCTCTTCGCCGTATCGCGGGGGGGCTGAGGAGAACGGCGACGCCGGGTGATCCCTGGCGAGGGGTCGTTCAGTCCTGTCGATCGCCGCGCCTCTTGGCCTTTTGATGGCGCGTTACTTGCGCCGCAAGGGGGTGACCGCGCGGGCGGCGAGGGGTGGCATCGGGGACCACCAGCTCGGGGATCGGTCACTATCGGGGTAGGGCGTATGGCCGCGACGATTCTGATCGTCGATGATGAGGAATTCATCGTCGATCTACTCGCGACCTTGTTGGAAGATGAGGGCTATCGTGTCCTGCGCGCTTTCAATGGCGAAGAGGCGCTGCGGTATCTCGAGCGGGAGCGTCCGGCGCTGCTGCTGACCGACAATATGATGCCCCGGATGAGCGGTATGGAGTTGGTGCAGTATTTGCAGGCCAATCCGCACCTCGCGGTGCCGGTGATCATGATGAGCGCGGTGCTGCTGACACCGCCACCGCCGCTGTCGGTTATTTTCGTCCGTAAGCCGTTCGATCTCGACCGTTTGCTGGCGATGATCGAGACGCAGATAGCCACCGCCTGACCGCACTGTGGAGTGCGCGCGACACGATGAGAGGGGCCGTGGCCAGTTGGCCCCGGCCCCTCTCGTCGCGCCAGGTTAACCTCGACTCTGGTAGTTGGCCCACCAGTCGGCGTTGGCCTCCTTGAAATCGTCGCCCACCCAGTCGTCCGGCGGGCGATCGCCCGGATCGGGCTGCCCGATGTCCGTGATATGCTTGCGGAAGGCGTCCCAGTCCACCGGGTCCTCGCCCTTCTCCTGCCGCGCGCCGCGCCACCAATCGTATTGATTGCGAATGTCGGGATTGACTTGTTCCATGTCCGCGAAAGAGGCCATGATCCCTCCACAGGTATCCCACGCCGACCAGCTAGAGTCGGCCCCCCCGATGATGCACGGGAGATGCCACCGCCGCTGTACGCCGCTACGGGCGGTGATCCGGCGGCGACACCCGCCCTGCGGTGTTGCTGCGGGCGAGCGCGATGACGATCCCCGCGACGTGATCGACGAAGAGATGCTCGGCGCTGCCGGTGATGATCGCGGCGGCGGGGTAGCCGCCCAGCCAGGGGTAGCGGTCCGCCGCGAAGAGATCCGCTTCGGGGAGGGCCAGGAGGGCGGCCTCGAGTCGGTCGAAGGTGGCGCGCGAGTCGCGGAGCACTTCGCCGAGCGGCTGCTCGCGGCCCTCCTCGTAGAACTGCTGATTGATCCGATCGACCTCCGCCTCGTCCGCCTCGCTCAATCCGCCGTCCCACGGCGGGGTCGGCTCCGCGTCGCGCACGGCCCCTTCCATGCGGGCCACCGACCACCAGCGCCAGGCGGTGAGGTGCGCGACAGCGTCCCGGATCGTCCAGTCGCCCATCGCGCCGGGGAGGTCCATCCGGTCCGGCCCCGCCTCGGCGATGAGCCGCTCCGTCTCGGCACGCATCCGCCAGAGGAGCGCCTGGAGCTGGATCGCGGACGTGGGGCCATCATACGTCGGCGCGGCGTGGGATTGTGGCGTCATCGGTTCCTCCTTGACTATCAAAGGATCGAGATACAGGATACGGAACAGGAGGCACAGAGACACAGAGGGGGACGGGAGAAGAGACGGGAGAAATGATTATGGGGTAACTGTAAGGGCATCAGACCAGAGCATAGCGCAGCGCACGCACCAGCCCAAGCTGCTCAAATCATGTCCCTCCATCGATGGTTCCTGTGACTTTGTCCCGGCCCCCCTCTGTGTCTCTGTGTCTCCTGTTCCGCATCCTTACCCCTTCCCCCTTACAGGTCGGGCGCGGTGAGGCCGTGATTGCCGAGGGTGAGGGAGAGCTCGCCGCCGTGATGGAGGTCGTGCTCGATGACGTGCCAGATGATCCACTGGCGGGTGCGGGTGACGGTGCCGTCCCGGCGCGCGTAGCTGAACGGCGTGTCGAGGTCGGCGGGGGTCCAGCGGTCGAGGCAGGCGGCGATCATCGCCCAGGTCCGCTCCAGGCCGTCGATCAGCTCCGCGGCGGCCCGGGGTTGCGCGTCGTCGGCGTCCCAGCGGTCGAGGGGCAACAGATCGGCGGGCACCTCGCCCATCCGATCGAACCAGCCGATCCGCGTGCCGACGATGTGCGCCGCGAGCAGCCAGAGCGGGCGCTGGCCGGGCATGGCGTGCAGGGCCAATTGCTCCGGGGTCAGCGGCGCGAGCGCGGCGATTAGCAGGCGCTGGTAGTTCTCCCAGCCGTGATAGAAGGGGGCCAGGGTCAAGGCGGGGGGCGTTTGGGACATCGTGTGTACCTCCTCGGTGAAAGGACGAGTGACGGGTGACGAATAGAAACGGGGATAAAGTACGAACGACGAAGTACGAAGTACGAAGTAAGAGCGTGGTGCCACTATGATCAGGGTAGCGGGAGTAGCGGTCAAGGTCGGCCCTGATCGCGGGGGCGTCGAGTGGGCGGAGTACGCACGATCAAGCACGGGCAGAGGAGACGCGCGCGAGGATACCCTCTGTCGACCGCCGACTATCGTCCCCTTTGCGGACTACGGACCACGGACTTGTCACCCCAACCCGACGCCGAGGAGGAGGCCGCCGCCGAGGGCCACGGCGACGGTGGCGGCTGCCGCGACCCCCGCGAGGCGCAGGCGCAGGGAGGGGCTGAAGCGCCAGGCGGTGGCCGCGAGGACGATGCCGACCGCGCCGCCGTAGAGGATCGCGGCCCAGGGCGCGCGGCTATCGGTGCCGGTGCCGAGCCCGTGCAGGGTGCTGGCGATGAAGATCGGGTAGGACAGGCCGTGCAGGATGTGCCAGACGCGGTAGCCGATTCGGTCGCGGATCAGGACGCTGGCCCCTATCGCCAGCGCCAACTCCGCCCCGATGATCCCCAGGCTGAGCCAGACGGTGCGGTAGGTGCTGGCGAACGGCACCAGCACGTCGGTCAGGCTGAAGCCGATGTAGGGGTCGAGGATCATCATCAGCGTGTGGATGCCGAGGAAAAGGTAGAGGGTCAGGTTGAGCCAGCGGTGCGCCTCGTGGACGACGAGGCGCGGCCAGCGCGGCGCGGTCCAGCGCTTGCTGAGGGCGATGCCCAGGACGATCCCGGCGGTCAGCAGCAGGTAGGCGACGATGCCGCTGCCCCGCCCGAGGTACCAGAAGAGTTGCGCACGTACCGTGTCGATCATGCCGCTCCCCGTGTCGTCGTCGCATCCGCCGGATCGTTCGCCACCGCGCCCGGCCAGTGGCCCGCGCGGACGACCTGCCCCTCGACCCCGACGAGTCGCGCGGCGAGGCCGATGCTCGCCAGCCAGGCCGGGCCGTCGTCGCCGCGCAGCCAGGCGACCTTCGCCGCCACCTCCGCCGCCACGCAGTCGCGCGCGGCGACGGTGACCGTACGCCACGGGCTCTCCCCCGGCTGCCCGGTGTGCGGGTCGATCAGGTGGTGGTAGCGCCGCCCGTCGCGCGTCCACCGCCGCCGCCCGAGGCCGGAGGTGGCGAGCGCGCCCGCCGTCAGCGCCACGGTCGTCTCGGGCGGCGCGTCGGGGGTGGCGGCGATGTCGCAGAGCCAGCCGCCGCGCGGCGCGGGACCGCGCACGGCTAGGTCGCCCCCGGCGCTGAGCAGCACGCCGCCGATCCCGGCGGGGAGCCCGCGCAGCGCGTAGTCCACCGCGAAGCCCTTGCCGATGCCGCCGAAATCGAGGCCGATCCCGCGCGGCAGCGTGATCCAGCCGAGCCGCCGATTGAAGGCGACATGCGCCCACCCCGCGACGGGGGCGGTGGCGCGCGCCGGGCCGGGGCCGTCGGCCTCGATCCGCTCGATGCTGCGGTCGTAGCCCGCCCCTTCGAGGGCGTCGCGGATGGTCGGGTCGAACCACCCCTCGGTGGAGCGGTGGGCGCGCGCGGCGAGCTCGGTCAGTTCGAGGAAGAGGGGCGAGGCCGGTTGCCGCAGCCCCGGCAACCGTTCCAGCCGGGCCAATTCGCTATCGGGCCGGAAGCGGCTGAACGTGGCGTCGATCCGGTCGAACGCGGCGCGCACCCCCGCCAGGACGGTCGGCAGGTCCGCCGGGTCGAGGACGAGGATCTCGATACGCGTGCCGAGCGCGGTGAACGTGGCGGTGTCCGCCGTCGGGGTGAGGGCATCAGGGCTGCGGGCGTGCATGGTCACGGTTCCTCTCCGAGGATGACGGTGGCGCTACGATGAGGAGGACTTGCCGCGCTTGGTCGGTGCCTGATACGCGGACAGGGGCTTCGGCACCGTGGTCGCGGTAGGCACAGGCACCGTAGTGGCGGTCGGTGCGGTGCTGGTGGCGGCGGTATTCCCGGTGGTCGCCGCGTTCGTCGCCGGGGTGCTAATCGCGCCGATTACGGCGGTCGTCGGCGTCGCGGTCGCGGCGGCACCGGCGGCGGTATTCCCGGTGGTCGCCGTGGGCGTCGTCACCGCCGCCCCACCCTGCGCGGCGAAGAACGGCGCCGTGGCGGTCGCCGAGGCGACATCGCCCGTGATCGCGGTGTCGGCGGCGGTGGCGGCATCGGCCACGGCTGGCTGGCTGAGGGTCTGATACCCGGCCAGGATGGTGAAGGCGGCGGTGCCGAGCAGGCTGCCGCCGATGATGCGGCGGCGGACGGTGCGGATGCGGGCGTTGAGCGCGCCGCGCTGGGCGGGGCCGGACGGCGTGTGCGGGCGGCGCGGGCGGGTGTCATCGCTCATGGGCAATCCCTTCCTGACGTTCGAGTGACGGGTGTTCGTAGTAATGGGTAATGAGGTCGACCTCAGTGGCCGTGGCGCACGTTGCCGATCTCCTCGACCAGGATGGCGCGGCGCGGGCAGAGGCGGGCCGTCTCGCGGATGAGTTCGGCGTCCGTGACGGTCGCGCCGTCCCGCAGCCAGGCGTAGCCCCACTCGTCCAAATCGAACATCTCGGGGCAGAACTCGGCGCAGAAGCCGAACGCGGTGCAGCGGATCGGGTCCACGCGGACGCGGAGCCGGGGCTGCTCGGTGGGCGTGGACATGACTGGCCTCCGTGCTCGTGGTGGGCGCTGTCGCCGCGCCAGGGTGTCGCATTCAGGCGGCGGGCTGTCCTGCGAGTCCGGGGAGGATGCAGCCTTCCGGGCGTCCGCAGCCGCCGTGTTGCAGATGGGTCGCGATCTCGGCGGCGAAGACCGCGAGGGCACTCCGTGCCGAATGTGCCGCGCCGTCCAGGTGGCCGCACGCGCCCCGGTGCGGGAGCATCCGCTCGGCGTAGCGGCGCAGGCGCGGCAGGTCGTCCGGTTCCGCCGTGCCGCGCGCGAGCCGCGCCAATGTCTCGGCCATCGCGGGGATGCCGAAGGTGCAGGGGCCGCACTGGCGGGCCGACTCGGCGGCGAAGAAGCGCAGCAGATGGATCGCCTGCCAGAGGCCGCAGACCCCGTGCGGCACGACCACGATCGCCGCCGAGCCGAGTTCGGCCCCGGCGGCGCGCAGGCTGGCGGGGGTGAGCGCCGTGCCGTCGCGCAGGGCGGCGGGGCCGAGCCAGCCGCCGAAGAAGCCGCCCGGCAGGATCGCCTGGACGCCCCACGGCGTGCCGCCGCCATAGTCGCCGAGGACCGTGGCGAGCGCCACCCCGCTCGGCACCTCGTAGACGCCGGGCCGCGCGACCGCGCCGCCGAGGGTGAGGAGGATCGTGCCGGGATAGTCCGCGCTGCCGATCGCGCGGAAGACGCGTGCGCCGTCGCGGGCGATACCGGGGACGTTGGCGAGGGTCTCGACGTTCTGCACCAGCGTGGGTCGCCCGCCGACGCCGCGCTCCGTGGCGTGCGGCGGCTTGAGGGTCGGCTTGGCCCCTTTGCCGTTGATGTAATTGACCGCCGCGCTCGACTCCCCCGTGACGTAGCCGGGCGGGGCGATGACGGTCCGCCAGCGCGGCAGCCGCAGCCCCGCCCCGGCGACTTCCTCCCGCGCCCGCTCCGCCACCTCGGCGACGGCGCTGTCGTGCGTGTAAACGATGACCTCGCTCGCACCGACCGCGCGCGCGGTGAGCAAGGCCCCCTCGATGACGAGGTGCGGGCGAGTGAGGAAGAGGGTACGGTCCTTGTGGCTGGCCGGTTCCGACTCCGCCGCGTTGATCACCACGGTCTTGCGCCCGCGCCCCTCGGCGACCGCGCGCCACTTCAGGGCCGCCGGGAAGCCCGCCCCGCCCCGCCCCCGCAGTTCGCTGGCGGCGGTCTCCGCGAGCAATGCGGCGGGACCGTGCGCCCAGGCGGCGGCGCTGTAGCCCCCCACCCGCTGGTAGTCGACCAGGGACTCGCACAGTGCCCCCGGGACCGGTAGGAGGCGGCCCGGCACGACGGTGATGCTGGTCATGGTCGGTGGTGTCGCGGCGAGTGTGCTCATGGTATCTCCCTGCCATGAATCTGCGTCGTGTCGCGGAGCGCTCCGTGTGGCCCACTTCTGCCATGAGTGTAGCGACCATCTGTAAAGAGTCTATGAGGCGCGTGTAAAAGGACGCGTGGGGCGAGATGAAGAATCGGTGAAGGGAGCTTACGGTGGGAGCGGGGGCGGGTGGCCCTGCGGGCGTGCTGAAAAGCCCGCCACAATGGGCGGGCGATGGCACTGATCGGGTATCGACGTGGAGAGATGGTGATCGGCCATCAGCGGGAGTGCCGGGCGATGGCGGCGGGCGGCTACTGGCTCGCGTTCCGCACCGCCGCCATCGCGATCAGCAGCGCGCAGAGGACGAGCAGCGAGGCCACGACGAGGACGATGGAGGCGATGATGAACGGCTTGAGGTTGGTCTGCGGGCGCTGCGGGTCGTGCTGCATCGGGGCTCCTGTGGGCGAGGGGATAGTCCGTAGTCCGTAGTCCGTAGAGAGGTAGTCGGCCACGCGCGGAAGGGTGTTCCAGGTGCCGTGGAAGGATACCCGGAATGGGGGCGGGCGGGGCGGATCGGGCGAGCCATGCTGGTGTCACAGCGATGCGCGGACGGCGACCCTGCCGACGCCGCGCGGTCGTTACAGGGGGAGGAAGCGCGCGATCATGGCGAGCAGGTCATCGAGGTCGAACGGTTTGGCGAGATAGCCCGCCGCGTCGATCTGCTCGGACCAGAGGCGCGCATCCTGGGCGGCGGTCATCACCACGATCGGGGTCGCGATGCCGCGCTCGCGCAAGGCCCGGGCGACCTCCCAGCCGTTGAGGACGGGCATCCGCATGTCGAGCAGCACCAGGGACGGTTGCGCCGCCGCGACCTGGCGCAACGCCTCGGCCCCATCCGCTGCGGTGACGAAGGCATAGCCTTCCAGTTCCAGGATTTCCGCGATCGTCGTCAGGATCGCCCGGTCGTCATCGACGATCAGGATCGGCCCGGTCGTCGCGCCGCTCGTGGCCTCCTGGCTTCTGGCCCGCTCGCCCGCGAACGGATCGAATCCCCCTCCGGGTGGCCGGGCGTAGAAGTGCTCGTAGGTCGCCGTATCGGCATACTCAATGCCGCCGCGCTGTGCCCACCTGTGCACGCGCCCCCTCCTCGTTCGCTCTCGTCGTATCCATCGTGTCGCCCTGCCGACGCGGCAGGGTCACCCGAAACGTGCTGCCCTCCCCGAAAACGCTGCTGACATGGAGTTCGCCGCCGTGTTCCTCGACGATGCCCCGGCAGATGTAGAGGCCGAGGCCCATCCCGGCAAACTGCCGATCATCAACATTCGTGCCACGATGGAAACGCGCGAAGAGGTGGGGCAGATCGGCCCCCGGGATGCCGATCCCCCGGTCGCTCACCGCCACCTCGGCGGTGTCGCCGCCGGACCGTACGGCGATAGATACTTCGCCACCGGCGGGGCTGTACTTGATCGCATTCTCCACCAGATTCTCGAACAACTGCGCGATCCGCGCCCGATCGTAGGTGCCGACGATCGGCCCCGCCGCCTCGACGACGACCGGGTGCTGCGCCGAGTGGTGGCGCGCCCCGATCTCCCCCACGAGCGCCGTCAGATCGAGCGGTTCCCGGTGCCCCAGGAGGTTGCCCTGCTCGGTGCGGGCGGCGTCGAGCAGTTCGATCACGAGCGTGCGCAGGCGGAGCCCTTCGGTGACGATGCGCGCGAGCGCCTGCGGATCGATGGGGCGGTCCGGCTGGCGGGTCGCGCGGCGCTCCAGCAATTGCGCCGTGGCGATGATCGAGGTGAGGGGCGTCTTCAGGTCGTGCGCCGCCGCAGAGAGGAAGTCGTCCTTGAGGCGGATGGCCTCCTCCCGCGCGCGCACCCGCCCCGCCTCGTCGATCAGCGCGCGGCTCTCGAGGATGACGGCACCCTGATCGGCCAGGAGTTGCAGGAGGCGCAGATCCTCATCAACGAAGAGGGGCGCGCGCGACGAGAAGACGGAGAGGACCCCCAGGCGCTGCTCCCCGGCGGTGATCGGCGCGGCGAGGACGGTGGTGGCGTTGGAGGCGCGGTAGAGGTCGGCATGGCGCGGGTCGTCGCGCGGGGCGTTGGATGAGAAGATCGCGCGCTGCGCGGTGAAGGCTCGCCCGCCGATCAATTCATCGGACCGGTACACGCGCGGCCCGCCCCCGCTGTAGCGCAACGTGTCGTCGGCCTCATTCCACAGGCCGATCGAGGCGGCGGGCGCGCCCAGGGCGGCTTCCGCCCCGCGCTCCAATTCCCGCACGATCGCCGCCGTATCGGGCAGGCGCGGCAGGCTGGCGGCGCGGCCCAGGAACGCGCGGAGTTCCGGCTCTTGCCAGGCGCGGCGGAGCAACGGCGGCGGGGCGAAGCCGACGAAGTACGCGAGCCCGGCGGCCAGGAGGGCGAGCTGCTCGATCAGGCGCGCGGTATCCCGCGCATCCACCGGCAGGAGCGGGATCATGCCGAGGATCAGGATCGCCAGGCCCAGGAGCACCGAGCCGACCGCCACCGCTTCCATCCGCCGCCGGGTCACGCCGCGCGCCGTGCGCCCCGCGCGGATGAAGGCGGCGGCGACGTAGAGCATGCTGACGCAGAAGTAGGCGAGGAGGAAGAGCAGCAGCGCGCCCGGTATCGGGGCCGGGCCGCTGACGAGCCCGACGATGGCGATGAGCAAGCCCGATTCGGCGGCGCGCACGATCAGCGCCGGGACGGTCGTGAAGTCGTTGAGCAAGCGGATCAGGAGATATGGGAGCGCCATGAAGAGCGCGCTATTGGCGACAGTCAGCCAGGCGGGCGGGATAACGGTGAAGACCGTCGTCAGCACCTGGTCGATGATGATGAGCGTCGTGACGCCGAAGAAGGCCGCGATGTCGATCCGCGTTCGGGTCGGGCGCTGCACAACCGCGCGCGTGACGACGAGCGAGATGAGCACGAAGAGGATCTGCGTCAGCACTTGCAGGAATTGAATCGCGCTCACCGCAATCGCCCCTTGTCGACCGTGGCGCGGTTCAAGCACACCACATCAGCACCACTCGGCGTACCAAGCGCGCTATCCGAGCATTCTAGCACTATCGCGGTGAAAACAACGGGGCGTGCTGCCCGATGCTATGCCCCGCCGTCTCCCTCGCGGGGGCTGCCCGCGGTGCTCCGCACGGGTGCGACGGTGCCTGCCAGTCAGGGGCACGTCTCCCGATTCTCCGGCTCCCCCTTTCGCCCCTGTGTGGCTCGTGCCTCTCTGGCCCCTCCTGGCGTCGTTCTGGGTCGCTGCGGCGCTGCGGCGCTCGGCCACTCTATCCGGTGGGAGCGAGACGCGCGGCGCGGGCGAGGCCGGTGTTGACCACGAAGGCGAGCGCCAGCAGGATCAGGCCGAGGGCGATGGCGCGCGCGAACTCCCCCTTGCCCGTCTCCAGCGCGATCGCGGTGGTGAGGATGCGCGTCTGGCCGATGATGTTGCCGCCGACGATCTGCGACGCCCCGACCTCGGAGATCGCGCGCCCGAACGCGGCGGCGATCGCGACCAGCAGTTGCGCGCGCGCCGACCGCGCGATCTCCCAACCGACCCGCCACTCGCGCGCGCCATCGGCCCGCAACGCGCCCAGGAGGTCGGGGTCGGTCCCTGCGATCGCGCCGCGCGTCAGCCCCGCCGCGAGCGGCAGCGCGACGATGACCTGCGCGACGATCATGGCGGTGGGGGTGTAGAGGAGGCCGAACGCGCCGAACGGGCCGCTCCGCCAGAGGCAGATCGCCACGCCCAGGCCGACGACGACCGGCGGGAGCCCCATGCCGGTATTGACGAGGCCGGTGAGGAGGCGTCGCCCCGGAAAGCGCCGCAGGGCTAGCAGGGTCCCCAGCGGCACCCCGACGAGGGCCGCGATCAGGGTCGCCGCGCCGGAGATCGCCAGCGACAGCGCCGCGATCCGCAACGTCGCCGGGTCGCGCGCGGCCAGCAGGCGCAGGGCATCGAGGAAGCCTTGCCAGATCAGGTCCACGGGGAAGTCGGCAGTCGGCAGTCGGCAGTCGGCAGATGACGCATGCTCGTAGTCCGATAACTCGTGGTGGTGTGGCAATGGACACAAAGCTGGCGGGGCGTGATGTGCACCAACGCCGCGCTCGTGCCAATGCCACTCTGCCGACTGCCGACTGCCGACTGCCGACTCATCTCAGTCCTTCGGATCCTTCAGCCCGCAACCGTTCTGGACGCAGGGGGTGAAGAGGGGCTGGCCGTACTTGTCGATGCCGAACTGGCCGATGAACCCTTGGGTGTCGGGCGCGAGGATGAAGTCCGCGAACGCCCGCGCCCCGGCGGCGTTGACGGCGGGGAAGCGTGCGGGGTTGACCAGGATGACGTGGTAGACGTTGAGGAGGCGCTCGTCCCGCTCGACCAGGATCGGGAGCTCGATCTTGCCCCGGAAGGCGAGGTAGGTGGCGCGGTCGGCGATGGTGTAGGCGCGGCGACCGTCGGCGATCTGGAGGGTCTGCCCCATCCCCGCGCCCGACTCGGTGTACCACCCCTGCCCCTGCGGCGCGATCCCGGCGAGCTTCCAGAGGCCCAGTTCGAGCTGCTGCGTGCCGGAATTGTCGCCGCGACCGATGAACGGGCTGCCGCTGGCGGCGATCTTCTTCAGCGCAGCCAGGGCGTCCGCGGTGCCGCCGAGACCCGCCGGGTCGGCGGCGGGGCCGACGATGATGAAGTCGTTGTACATCACGAGCTGGCGGTCGATGCCGACGCCGGAGGCGACGAACTGGCGCTCGCTGTCCGGGGCGTGGGCCAGGACCACGTCGGCCTCGCCGCGCTGGCCGAGCGCGATCGCCGCGCCGCTGCCGACCGAGACGACCTTGACCCGATAGCCGGTCTGCGCCTCGAAGCGGGGGATCAGCACATCGAGCAGGCCGCTATCCTGCGTGCTGGTCGTGGTGGAGAGGATGATGTCCTGCGGGCCGCCGGTACGCGGGATGGCGGTCGGCTGCGCGGCGGCGGACGTCGCGGCGGCGCGGGTTGCCGTGGCGACGGCGGACGTTGCGCCTGCGGAGACGGTGGCGCTGGTGGGCAGGCCGACGACAGTGGGAGCGCCGCTGCCGGATGGAGCGACGGTCGCGGTCGCCGCGCCGCCGCAGGCGCTCAGGAGCGTGCAGAGGACGAGCAGGAGCGTTGCGAGGGCGAGTCCGCTGGTTCGTCGCCGTTGTCGGGTTATCATCCGTACCCCTCAGCGCGGTCGCCGTTGCCGGATGGGCGCGTTGGCACCCGTGATGGGCGTATGGTAACAGATTATCATACGTCGGGGTGTGGAAGGGGCGACGACGGGGGTGCCGAGAAGAGTTTGGGGGCTCAAGCACTCCGCAGGGGAGTACAAGCCCCCCGCTGGGGATAGCCATAGGCGGCGTCGGCGAAGTCCCGCGAGGGGAACTTCGCCATCTCAATCCCAATCTTCTCTCCCGTATTCCCTCTGGGTCTCTGTGCCTCTTGTTCCGCCCCCTTTCTCTCTCTCGTTCTCTGTGTCTCCGCGTCTCTGAGGCCCACGCCCCTCCCTACTCGCCGATGGCGACGCCGAAGAAGCCGAGGATCGTCAGGATCAGGTAGACCGTGGAGAGGAGGACGACGAAGGCGACGGTCGCCCAGGCGAGGACGTTGTAGGCGCGGCTGTTGGTGTGCTCGCCCATCACCTCCGGGTCGTTGATGATCCGCAGGATCGAGATCAGGACGACCGGGAGCAGCAGGCCGTTGAGGATCTGCGTCACCAACAGGAGTCGGATCACGTCGATGCCGGGGAGGAGCGCGACAAGGGCGCCGAAGATGATCAGCCCGGTGAAGAGGCCGAGGAAGGCCGGGGCCTCGCGAAAGGTGCGCGACACCCCCTTCTCCAGCCCGAACGCCTCGGTGACGGTATAGGCCGTCGCCAGCGGCAAGACAGCACCGGCGAGCATCGAGGCCCCGAAGAGGCCGATCCCGAAGAGAATGCCCGCGCGCGGCCCGGCCAGCGGTTCAAGCGCGCGGGCGGCGTCGGCGGCGGTCGCGATCTGTTGCCCGGCGACGAAGAGGGTCGCGCCGGTGGCGACGATGATGAAGCCGGCGATCAGGTCCGAGAAGAGCGCGCCGCTGTAGGCGTCGATGCGGACGTTGCGGAGCTTTGTCGTCCGCCCGCGCTCGGCGGTGGCCGATTGGAAGTAGAGCTGCATGTAGGGCGTGACGGTGGTGCCGACGAGGGCGATGAAGAGGGTGAAATATTCGGCGCTGAATCCGAGGGAGGGGCGGATCAGCTGGCGACCCACGTCGCCCCAATCGGGGCGGGCGAGGATCGCGGCGACCGGGTAGGCGAAGAAGACGAGGGTCATCACCAGGAAGACCCGCTCCACCCGCCCGTAGGAGCCGCGCGTGATCAACCACCAGAGCAACACGGCCATCGGCGGCACGACGACGTAGCGCGAGAAGCCGAACAACTCCGCCGCCGCGCCGATACCGACGAACTCGGAGACGATCAACCCGCCGTTGGCGATGACGAGGGTGAGGACGACGAAGGCGGTGGCGCGAATCCCCAGGTTCTCGCGTACCAGCTCCGCGAAGCCCTTGCCGGTTACCGCGCCCATCCGCCCGGCCATCTCCTGCGCCAGCGCGAGGCTGATGGTGATCAGGACGAGCGCGAAGAGGAGCGAATAGCCGAACGTGGCCCCGACGGAGGAGTAGGTGGCGATGCCGCCCGCGTCGTTCCCGGCGTTGGCGGCGATCAGGCCGGGGCCGAGGATCGCCAGGAAGGCGAGCGGCCCGCGCCGCCCCCGCCGCCCGCGCGGGCGGTGCGCATCGGCCTCGTCGCCCCGCGCCTCGATCGGCTCGATCGGCGGCGTGCGGTCGCCCATCAGCGGAAGCCTTGGGCGAGGCGCCGATGCCAGAGTTCGGGGTAGAAGGTGTCGATCGCGTCGTCGATCAGGACCACGCCGCAGAGGTCGCCCGCCGCGTCGAGCACCGGCAACTCCGGCAGGTTGTACTCCGCCATCATCCGCGCGACCTCCTTCGGCGCGGTGTCGAGCGCGGCGGTGCGGAACTCGTGCGCGAGCAGGTCGGCGACCGGCACCTCGGGCGCGGCGAAGACGAGATCGCGCAGCGAGACGACCCCCACCAGTTGCCAGCTCCCGAGCTGCGGCACGATGTAGACCTGGTAGAGGGGATCGGGCGGCTCCGGCAGGGCACGGAGGGCGGCGAGCGCCGCCCCGGCATTCAGCCCGGCGGGCAGGACCGCGAGGTCGGTCGTCATCATCCCCGCCGCCGTATCCTCGTCGTAGGCGAGCAATTCGCGGACATCCGCCGACTCGTCCGGCTCCATGCGGGTCAGCAAGTCCTCGGCGTGCTCTTCCGGCAGTTCGCCGAGGAGATCGGCGGCGTCGTCGGGGTCCATCTCATCGAGGATGTCGGCGGCGCGCTCGCGGTCGAGCGCCCGCAAGTGTTCGGCGGCGGCGTCGGGGTCGAGTTCCGGCACCGTTTCGGCGGCGGTCTCGTCGTCGAGCGCGGCCAACACCTCCTGCCCTTGCCCGAAGGTGAGCGCGCCCATGATCCGCGCGATCTCGACCGGGTGCAGCTTGGCAACGCCGTCGTGCGGGACGCGCAGGCGGACCATCGGCACGTCGGTGGCGAACGATTCCACATCGGTCCAGTTGATGAGTTCGCGCCCCGCGATCCGCCCGGTGAGGCGCGCGGGGCCGATCCGGCGGATGAGGCCGCGCACGCTCACGTCCACCCCCACGAGTCGGTAATCGGCCTCGACCGGGGAGAGCTGGAGATCGCTCGCGCGGACGACGCGCCGCCCGTCCACGTCGATCAGCTGCTTATCGAGGATGTCGCGGCGCAGCAACGCTTCGCCGTCGCGCCGCACGAACGGTTGCAGATCGAGGGTGAAGGTGTCGAGGCGCGCGCCCGCGATCGAGAGGGCGGCGACGCGCGCCCATTCCACGAAGAAGCGCCGCCGCCCCTCGCGCGCGACGAGGCCGCTGACCGCCGGGTGCGGCCCGATGCCGAAGCGTACGACGAGATCCTGGATGTGCGCGATCCGCTCGCCCTGGGCATCCAGGATCGGCTTGTCGAGAACCTGGGAGAGGTAGAGTCCCGTGGTGGTCGGTGTGACGTGCATATGGCCCCCGGTCGGCGTTGTCGGTGCCCGCGTCGGCGGTGCGCTCGGGCCATTGTAGCCGCGCGGGGGCGGAAAGGGCGAGAAGATGGCCCCCTTCGGCCCGCGCCGGCAGCCTCGCCGCCCATCGACCGTCGGACCCTGCGCCGGTATGGCACCCGTGTCCGCTTTGGCGCGACGGTTATTCCGGGGCGGGCGACGGGCGCAGGCCGACGAGTTTGTCGGGGTTCGCAAGGAGGTAGATCGTCCGTATCGCGCCATCCGCCACGTCGAGGGCGATCACCGTCACCGTCGTCGCGCCGATGCTCGCCACGATGCCGACGTCGCCGTTCACCGGCGCGAGGGCCACGCGCAGGTCGGATAGTGCGGAGGGTGTGGCGACGCCGAGCGACGCCAGGAAGCGCGCCGTGCGCGCCGGGGTCGCGCTCGTAGTGAGGAAGCGGGCCACCCGATCCGCCCCCCGGATCGGGCGCCTCGGCGCGAGCGCTTTGCCCCCGCCGTCGGCGATCAGCGCCACATCGGGCGCGAGGACCGCGAGCAGCGCGGACACCTCGCCGCTGACACAGGCCGCGAGGAAGCGTTCGGTGAGGCGGCGATGCGCCGCTCGATCGGTGTCGAAGCGCGGGCGGCGCTCATCCACATGCACGCGCGCGCGCCGCGCCAGTTGGCGAACCGCCGCCTCGTCCCGCCCGAGGATCGCGGCGATCTCGGCGTGCGGGAAGCCGAACGCCTCGCGCAAGACGAAGACCGCTCGCTCCAGGGGCGAGAGGGTCTCCAGCACCACCAGCAGCGCCAGCGCGATCGACTCGGCACGCTCGACATCCTCCGCCGCATCGGGCGCGGTGAGGAGCGGCTCCGGGAGCCAGTCGCCGACATATGTCTCGCGGCGTGCGCGCAGCCGACGGAGGCGGTCGAGCGCGAGCCGGGTGGTGATGGTGACCAGATAGGCGCGCGAGTCGGCGACCTCCGCAGTGCGCACGCCGCTCCAGCGTAGCCAGGCCTCCTGCACCACATCCTCGGCGTCGGTCAGCTGGCCGAGGATGCGATAGGCGATGGCGATCAGGAACTGCCGGTGCGCGGCGAAGGCGCGCGCCGGGGCATTCGCGGCGTCGGTCGCGGCGTGCTCGTCCATGCGGCCCTCCCGGTTGTCGGTCGCGGTGCCCCCTGCCATGAGACGCCGCAACGGCGGATCGTGTGACATCGAGCAATGACGCTGCAACGAATAGCGCGTCACCGGCTCGGGAGGGTTCCCCGACGCCGGGCGATGTCACACGAAGCGTACCCCGGTGCGTCCTGGGAGCATAGGGGTCGTTGACCCCGCCGATGAAAGGAGCGCCGGTGATGGTTCAACCCGAACGCGGTGACACAATGACGACGGTGGCGGTGGTTGGCGGCGGCCTGGCCGGGCTGACCGCCGCCTGTTATCTCGCGCGCGGCGGCGCGACGGTGACCCTCCTCGAGCGCGCGGCCACGCTCGGGGGGCGCGCGGCGACCGAGGACCACGCGGGCTTCCGCTTCGATCGCGGTATCCACGCCCTCTACACCGGCGGCGCGGCCACGGCTGTCCTGCACGATCTGGGCGTGTCCTACGGTCATGGCAGCCCGCCAGGACTCTTCGCACTCCGGCGCGGCGCACTGACGCCATTCCCGACCGGCGTGCGGACCCTGCTCCGCAGCGATCTACTCGGGACGGTCGATATGCTGTCGTTCGCACGCCTGCTCGCCACCCTGCCGTGCACCGATGCGCGCGCCCTGGCCCGGACGAGCGTCGCGGACTGGGTCGCGGGGGCGACGCGTCGCCCGGCGGTGCGACAGTTGCTGCTCGCCATCGCACGCCCGTTCGTCTACAGCACCGCGCTCGACCTGGTCAGCGCGGAGGTCTTCGTCGCCAAGCTCCAGGCGTCGTTCGCCCACCCGATCCACTACATCGACGGCGGCTGGCAGCGCCTGGTCGATGGCTTGCGGCGGGTGGCGGAAGGGGCGGGCGTCCGGGTGCTGCCCGCGCACCGCGCCGAGGCGGTCGCGCTCTGGGAGGGGCGCGCCTGCGGGGTGCGCCTGGCCGACGGCGGCGTGCTGGACGCCGATGCCGTGGTCGTCGCCACCGGCCTGCGGGATGCCGCGAAGCTGATCGCCGCCGACGCGGCCCCGGCCCTGCACCGGGATCTCGCGGCGGCCCTGCCCGCGCGGGTCGCCTGCCTCGATGTCGCCCTGCGCCGCCTGCCCGACGCGCGCCACACCGTCGTGCAGGACATGGAAGCGCCCCGCTTTCTCTCGGTGCAGTCCCGCTACGCGCGGCTTGCCCCGGACGGGGCGGCGCTCGTTCGCACCTTTAAGCAGCTCGATCCGCGCCAGGAGGGCGATCCGCGCGCGGACGAGCGCGAACTGGAAGCATTCCTCGACGCGACGCAGCCGGGCTGGCGCGATCTGGTGGTGCGGCGGGTCTATCTGCCGCGTATCGAGGCGGTCGGGCTGCTGCCCACGGCTCGCAGCGGGGGCCTGGCGGGACGGCCAGCGGCGCGCGTGGCGGGCGTCGCCGCGCTGTACCTGGCGGGCGATTGGGTCGGCCCCGAGGGGTTTTTGGCCGATGCGAGCTTCGCCAGCGGGCGCGACGCCGCGCGGCTGCTGCTCAGCGACGGTGCAGAGGCACCGAGCCCCGATCACCTTACGTCAGCGGCTCGTTCGCCGGGACGCCGACCTGAATGGTCGTCTGCACCGGGGCATAGTTGCTCTTGAAGGTTTTATCGCGGAGCATCTTGCCGGTCTTGTCGATGACGACGGTATGGTGGAGTGCGTCGAAGCCGTCCTCTCGCGTCTCCAGTGTGAGGGTATCGCCGACCGGCAGATCGTGCGTCTTTTCATAGACCGTCTTCGTATCGGCGGTTTTCACATTGCTGAGCACCGGCTGGTCATTCTTGACCGTCCAGCCCGGATCGACGCCGCGCAGAGCGACTCGCACCCGCCCGTTCGTGACCGCTGCCTCCACCGCCAGCCAGCCGCCGGTGGTGTTCTGGAAGCGGAGATCGAGCCCGGCCTGGTCGTCCACCGTGGCGTCGAGCCCCTTCATGCCGGTCGGGGAGTTCGGCGGGCCGTAGTTGGGGAGCCAGACAGCGTGCCAGTTGCGCTCTTCGAGCGGTAGTCCCGCCTGATAGACGGCCTGGAAGAGCGTGGTGGAGATCTGGCAGATGCCGCCGCCGACCGAGGGGACGGCCTTGTACTGGCCGCTGCCGTCGTCGTTGCCTCCGACGAGCGCGATCCCGAAGCCTTGCTTGTAGCCGTTCTCGATCGTCTGCGCCCCGGTCGTCTGATTGAAGGAGAAGAGGCCATCGGGCGGGATTAGCGCGCCATCGAGGCGACTGACCGCCAGGTCGAGGTTGTGACGCCGATTGTCATTGCCGGTGTACGGCGTGTCGCCGAGGCCGAGCCGGTCGCGGATCACGATCGTCGCCTTGTCGACAGTCGGCACCTTGGCCTTCGTCACCGTCGCCGCGAGCGTCGCCTTGCCGGTGCCGCCGAGGATCGCCGCCTGGATCGCGCCGAGGGTCGGGTCGACCTGTACTGTGCGCCCGTCCTGGCCGCGCGCCACGTCCTGCACCGCGCCGTTCACCCAGCGGAATTGGGCGTCGCGCGGCTCCTGATCGAGGGTCTTGGCAAGGTCGGCTACCAGCGCGGCGAGCTTCGCCTTGTCGAGCGAGAAGACGACATGGTCCGGCGCGCTCGCCTGCGGGGTGATCACAAGCAGCGGCTGGATGTCCGCGCGCCCGTAGGTGCGCGAGAACTCCTGGAAGGAGACGACGAGCGGCGTGTTGAGGATCATGTTAAGGCGGGCGAAGGCGGGGGCGAGATCGGCGGCGGTGATCGCCGCGCCGCGCGGGGTACGGAGGGCGGTCGCCTCGTGCGCGCCGCCGCGCAGCGCCGCCTCGATCGCCGCCAGGGTGCCGCCCTCATCGAGGACCGTACCGTCGCTCGCGGGGATGATGCTATACAGCCCATTCGTCGCCTGCGCGATCTTCGCATCGGTCGGCGGGGTGGCGATGCCGCCGCCGACCTCGGCGAGGAAGGCGCGCAGCGGCTCCGGTTGCAGGCTGAGGACGAGGGCACCCCCCTCGCGCCGGTAGTGCAGGGCCGCGCCGAGCGCTGCCGTGCCGAGGATCCACCGCTTGTCGGCGAAGCGGAGGGTCAGCGGCTGCCCGACCGCCGCGCTCGCCGCGCCGTGGATCGCCTCCAGATCGGCGGCGGTGATCCCGGCGGTCACCGACGCGAGCGCCAGTTCGACCGGCGCGGTGGACAGGTGGGCGAGGCGGTCGCGGAAGCGGGCCGCGCTGGCCTCCGGGGCGATGCCGCGCCCGTCCCGATCGGGGACGATCGTCAGGCCGCCCCCACCGTCGGGGGCGAAGGCCGCGTCGGTCGGCTGCGCGGTGACCTCGGGAGCCCACGCGCGCAGCAGGGCGTCGAGGCGGGCGTCGTCGAGGCCTACGGGGAGGGGGAGGCTCGTGCCCGCGAGGCGCGCGCCGAGCCAGTCGCCGATCTCCTGGAGGCTTGCCCCGGTGCGCCCGACCGCGAAGGCGGCGGTCGCCGCCGCGTCGTAATCGACGGTCGCGCCGAGCGCGGCGGGGGTGACCTGCCAGCGCGTCGCGTCCGGCGTCGTCCCGACCGGGATGGCCTGTTCGGCGTAGGTGGCGAAGGCGGCGACCAACCGTGCGATCGCCGTCTCGCGGTCCAGCCCGCCCAGGTCGACCCCGGCCATGCGGACGCCGCCGAAGATTTCGCCCCGGTGGGCGGTCGTGTAGGCCACGCCCACCCCGCCGAGGATGGCCCCGGTGCCGACGAGGGCGCCGAGTCCGCCCAGGCCGAAGCGGCGCAAGAAGTCGCGCCGACTGACGGCGTCGCCGTTGAGGCGCGCGAAAGCGGCGACCAGGGCGGCCAGGGGGGCGGGACGGCGGTCGGTCCGTTGCATACGCCTCATTCCTCGTGCTTGTCGCGTGTGCTCATGCGGGTGAACGCCCCGCCGGGTCGGGTATGGCGCGTGCTGGCGGACCGGGGCGGTGCAGCTCCAGCTGGTAGCGCACGCGATCCCCCCGGTAATAACGCTGCTGATAATAAACGATTCCGTCCTCGGCGGTGAATGTGGTCCGGCACAGGAACAGCAGCGCCGTCCCCGGCGCGATCCCGAGCCGCGCCGCGAGATCGGTTGGGGCGTTCAGGGCCTCGATCTGGTAGCGCCCGCGCCGGATCGCGATCCCGTGGCGCGTGAAGAGCTGCTGATAGATCGTCTCCGTCGCCAGCGCCTCGCGGTCGAGGAGGTGCCCGTAATGCCGGGGCAAGAAGGTGCGGTCGAAGGCGAGCGGCTGCCCCGCCGCGAGGCGCACGCGGTCCAGGCGGACGATCGGGGTGCCGGTCAGCAGGGCGAGTTCGCCCGCGATCGCCTCGCTGGCCCCTTCCTCGGCCAGGTGGGTGACGACCGAGGAGGAGGTCAGCCCGGCGGCATCCATGTCTTCCGCGAAGTCGTTGAGCAGCAATAATTCGTGCTCGACCGGGGGCGCGGCGACGAAGGTGCCGCGCCCCCGCTCGCGCCGCAGCAGCCCCTCGGTGGTGAGGCGATCGAGCGCGCCGCGCACCGTGATCCGGCTGACGCCGAATTCCAGGCAGAGCGCGCCCTCGGTCGGCAACTGCCCGCCCGCCCGATATTCGCCCCCGGCGATCCGCCCGCGCAAGGTGGCGGCCAGTTGCCAGTAGAGCGGTGCCTTCGTCTCGTCCGCGCGGATCGTCATCGCCCTTCCCCAACACTACGACGATCATGTTATAACATGTCGTCGCGGTCGCGGCAGCTGCGCTCCGACCGTTGAGCCGTATCGGACAGTAGCGGAGCAGCGCGCATGATCGTCACCGCCGTCGTCTTCGTCCTCTTCGGCCTCTGCGTCGGCATCTACGGCACGCTGGTCGGGGCGGGGGGCGGGTTCATCATCGTCCCGATCCTGTTGTTGGTGTACCATGCCTCGCCGCAGGCCGCGAGTGGCACCTCCCTGCTCGTGGTCTTCTTCAACGCGCTGTCCGGCTCGCTGGCCTACATGCGCCAGCGCAAGGTCGATTACCAGACCGGCTGGCGCTTCGCCCTGGCGACCGTGCCGGGCGCGATCATCGGCGTCTATCTGCAAAGCTTCTTCACCGGGCCGGTTTTCAGCGCCATCTTCGGGGTCTTGCTGCTCGTCATCGCCGCCTTCCTGAACCTGCGCCCCGATGCCACCCGCGCCACGCTGCACCGGTTCGGTGCGGGCGGCCTGCCGCCGGGGTACGTGCGCCGCGACCTGACCGACGCCGACGGGCACACCTATCAGTACGCCTTTAATCTGCGGGGCGGAGTGGTCCTCAGCTTCTTCGTCGGCTTCCTCTCCAGCATCCTCGGCATCGGCGGCGGGATCATCCACGTCCCGGCGATGGTCTTCCTCTTCGATTTCCCGGCGCATCTCGCCACCGCCACCTCCCATTTCGTGCTGGCGATCACGTCGCTGGTCGGCTCGGTCGGCAATATCGCCGCCGGACGGATCCTCGTCCTCCCGGCGCTGGCGATGTCGATCGGCGCGACGATCGGCGCGCGGGCGGGGGCGCTGATCTCCCGGCGCGTGCAGGGGCCGCTGATCGTGCGGGTCCTCTCCCTCGCGCTGGTCATCGTCGGCGCGCGGCTGATCTACGGGGCGTGGGCGGGGTAGCGGGCGCGGCGGGCGCGCGGCGATGGCATGGAATATGATCGTCCCGCTCGGGTAGCGGACCGGGAGCGACCGACGCTGTCGTAGGAGGGCGAAGATGCTGACGATCATCACCGAATCGACCATCGAGGCGGGCAACGAGGCTCAGTGGGACGCGGCGTTCGAGACACGCTTGCAGGCGGCGAAGGAGCAGCCCGGCTGGCTGGCCACGCAGGTGCTGATCCCCGAGACGGAGCCCCAGAAGCGGGTCATCGTCGGCACCTGGGAGAGCCGCGAGGCGTGGGCGGCGTGGCATCGAGCCGATCCATTCCGACAGACCCGCCAGCAACTCGACGCCGCCGACCAGTCGGATGGGCGCGAGCGCTGGTTCACGGTCCACAGCATGGCCAGCGCCGAGGACTGAGATTTCGCCCTCTGGGGGCTCCGCAGCCAGCGCCCTATCGAGTGTCAGCGCCCGCGCCGTTGCTCAGGTGGCCCGGTATTCTTTCTCCGCGCCCCGCATAGGAGATATACGCGGTCGCACCGACCATTCGTTTCCAGGGTCATGTATGTCTTGAAGGGGAAGGCTAGTCCTGCTCCCGTTGCCTCCTCGGCCACTCCGTGCTACTGTCCGATAGGCGGACATACAAGGGCACGATAGCACCGCTGTCACGGTCTCGCCGCGAATGGTCTGAGCGTCCGGCCGGTTATGGACGCCTACGATGGGGGTGGTGATCAGATGCGCGAGAATCGGCTCCGAACCTTGCTCAACGAAGGCAAGCCGACATTCGGCACGCGTGTCCAAAGCTCGTGGCCGATGGTGACCGAGTTCGTCGGACGGAGCGGCCAATTCGACTACGTCGAGTTCCTGGCCGAGTACGCCCCATACGATCTCTATGCCCTCGACAACATGGGCCGCGCCATCGAGCTTTCCCCCGGCTTCTGCGGGATGATCAAGATCGAGCAGTCGGCCCAGTGGCATGTAGCGGTGCGGGCGATGGCGTCCGGCATCCAGAATCTGCTCTTCACCGACGTGCGCACGGCGGCGGACGCCGAGGCGATCGTGCGGCTGGTCCGGCCCGAGGGGCCGGGCAACGATTACACGCACGGCATGGCCGGCGGGCGCATCCGCGTCGATAGCCAGGCGGACTACGTCCAGTACTACAACGACGCCGTGATCGCGATCATGATCGAGAAGCGTCTCGCTGTCGAGAACCTGGAGGCGATCCTCAAAGTCCCCGGCATCGACATGGTCCAGTTCGGGCCGGCGGACTACGGCCTGAGCGTCGGCAAGCCCAGCCGGAACTACACGACCGGCCTGCACCCGGACGTGCAGGAGGCCCGCGAATACACCATCAAGACCTGCCTCGCGGCGGGCGTCCGCCCGCGCGCCGAGATCGGCAGCGCCGCCGAGGCCGATTATTACACGGCCCTCGGCGTCAAGGATTTCAACCTCTCGTCCGACGTCGGCATCTTGCGCCAGTTCTACAGCCAGGAGGGCGGTGCCCTCCGCGAACGGGTGACGCAGCCTGCGGGGGCGGTCCGGGGTTAAGGCGTGGTTGCCTGACCGTGGCATGCACCGTGTCGCAGCGGTGAAATGCAGTCGGTGCGTTCGACCGCGCGGCACGGTGCGCGCGTGGGCGTCGATAGAGAGTAAGCAGCGTGGGTGGGGCCGTTGGGGTGGGTAGCCACTACCGGGCGCGGCCTACATCGGCATTCATGGTACGTGGGTGTTGCCGTTGGCGTGGGATGCCGTTGGACTGTAGTCCCGGCTGAAGGCGGCTGACGCCGCCACGAAGTCCGCCTCTGCGGACTGGAATGTTGCTGGCATTACGAATAGTGCAGGAGTGGTAGCGATGTCACCCTGGGCCCAAGGTTGAAATGTTCCAAGGGCAGCCGAAGGGCGCACTGTCCCCATAAGGGGCAGCCACTCCCGGCTAAGGGCGGCTGACCCCGCCACGAAGTTCTTTCTGGGGACTGGACCAAACCAATCCCGTTTCTTCCTCCGGTCCCTCCCTGAGTCTCGATGCCCCCCCTACTCCTGCGCCCGGAAGGTGGCGTGGAAGCGCGCGGCAACGATCGGGTCGAGGCCGCTGCTGAACGCGCGCCAGCGGGCGATCAGTTCGCGCGCCTCGGGGGTGAGGGCGCTGCCGCCGCCGTCCGCCCCGCCGCTCTGCCCTTCGAGCAGGCTCAGGCCGAGGTGGCGCTCGATCTCGCGGAGCTTGTAGCGCGCGGTGCGGTAGGGGATGTGCAGGCGTTCGGCGGCGCGCGCGAGCGAGCCGGTGCGATCGACCGCCTCCAGCAACGCCACGCGCCACTCCGAGAGGGCGAGGTCCTCGTCGCCGATCTCCAGCCACAGCTTGGCGCGCGGGGTCAGGCGCGGGAGGAGCGCGGCGACGGCGTCCGTGCCCTCGCCGGGGAGATCGAAGCGCTGGCTGTAGCGCCGCGCCGTGAAGAGCGCCTGCACCGCCGCCTCCGCCGCGACGATGCTCGGCAGGACGCGCGCGAGGCCGCGGATGCTCCCCACGTCGGCGCGGGTGAGGCGCGCGGTGAGGTCGGCGAGGCGCGGTGTGCCGAGGAGGTCGAGCGCCTCGTCGGCGGTCAGCCGCCCCTGGCAGACCCGCCCTAATACGTCGTGATTGCGGACGATCGCCAGCGCGTCGGCCTGCTCATCCGGCGTGAGGGGGAAATCGGGCAGGTAGGGGGCGGCCATGATCGCGGAGTCGGTCGCGTGGCGCACGTTGAAGGGGTCGAGCAGCTTGCCGATGTCGTGGAAGACGGTCGCGGCGCGCAGCAGGCGGGCGTCGGCGGGTTCCAGCCCGCCCGTATCGAGCGCCGCGAGCACCTCCAGCGTGTGCTCGATCGGGTCGGTGGTGCGCCCGAGATCGGGGTGGAAATGCGGGCGATGCTGGGCCAGCCCCAGCAAGCCGGGGAAGTTGGCGCGCAGATAGGCCCCGATGGCAGCCCCTTGCACGGCGAACGCCGCGTCGTCCGGGGCGTCGAGCGCGAAGGTGGGGGGCTGGCGGTCGGCGGGATCGGGCGCGACGCTGCTCACCGCTCCTCCTCCTCGTCAGGGCTCGTTGATCCGCCGCCGGGGAGGCCGTCAGGGGTGGCCTCAGGGGTGGCCTCAGGGGTGAGGAAGTCGGGCGCGGCCCAGGTCGGATCGGGGTAGGCGTAGAAGCCGCGCCCGCTCTTCTCCCCGAGATCGCCGCGCGCCACCCGCGCGGTCAGGAGCGGCGGCGGGCGGTCGGCGGGGTCGCCGCTCTCGGCGGCGTAGACCTCCTCGATCGCCTGTACCACGTCGAGCCCGATCTCGTCCATCTTGCCGAACGGCCCCTTGGGGGTGCGGTAGTGGATCATCCAGGCGCGGTCGATATCCTCGAAGGAGGCGATGCCGCCATCGGCCACGGCCAGCACCTCCTTCTTGATCGCGCGCCAGACGCGGTTGAAGATAAAACCGGTGCTCTCGCGCAGTACCCGCAGCGGCAGCAGCCCGATCCGGCGCGCGAAGGCATCCAGCGCATCGAGCGCGGCGGGATCGGTGCGCGTGCCGCCGCCGACTTCCACCATCGGATTGTCCCAGACCGGGAGGTAGAAGTGGAAGTTGGCGCAGCGCTCGGGGCGCGCGGTCGCCCCTTCCAGCAGGCTGACGCGGAGGGAGGAGCTATTCGTGGCGAGGATCGCGCCGTCCGGGGCGTGCTCGTCGAGTGCGGCGAAGACCTGGCGTTTCAATTCAAGCTGTTCCGGCACCGCCTCGATGATCAGGTCCGCGTCGCGGGTCGCCGCGCCGAGATCGACGTCGTAGCGGATACGCGCCAGCAGCGGCGCGGCCTCGGCGGCGTCGAGGGTGCCTCCCCCGACGAAGTCGTCCACGAAGGCGCGCTGCGCCGCCGCCGCACGCGTCAGTGCCGCCGCGTCCACATCGTAGAGGGCGACCGGCACGCCGCCGCGCGCGATCTGGATGGCGATCTGCCGCCCCATCGTCCCGGACCCGATGATCGCCACCCGCTCGATCGCTGCCATTGCTCACCCCCATGAAAAACGATCACCGCAGAGACACAGAGACGCAGAGAGGGACGAGAGAAATGGGATTGTGCCATAGAGCCCGCAGGCGGACCGGGCGCGCAGGGTACGCGAGCGGGCCAAGGGCGCAGAGGACGAGAAGCGAGAACGGTATTTTGGGCGTTGCGGAGACTATCTGCCTGTTATGAGGCACTTGACCCGCACCGGCTATCACCCCTTCCTCCAAATCGTGTCTCTCCCCCCGTGCTCTGCGCGCTCTGCGCGCTCTGTAGCTGCCGTCCTTCTTTTCTTCTCGTCGCTCTGCGTCTCTGCGTCTCTGCGGTGATCTCCCCCCCGTTGTCAGTCGCGGAGCGCGGTGGGGACGATGCTGTCCTTGTTGCGCTCGTGGTAGGTGCTGATGATGTCCGCCGCCTCGGTGGGATCGTCGGTGAGCATGAAGAGGTCGAGGTCGCCGGCGCTGATCTTCGCTTCGGTGAGCATGGTGCCGCGTAGCCAGTCCAGCAGCCCGCCCCAGTAGGTGGTGCCGAAGAGGATCAGCGGGAAGTTGCGGACCTTGCCGGTCTGGATCAGGGTCAGCGCCTCGAAAAGCTCGTCCAGCGTGCCGAAGCCGCCGGGGAAGATGATGAAGCCCTCGGCGTACTTCATGAACATCGTCTTGCGGACGAAGAAGTAGCGGAAGTTGACCGAGAGATCGACGTAGGCGTTGGTCCCCTGCTCGTGCGGCAGTTCGATATTGCAGCCGATCGACGTGCCGCCCCCCTCGCGCGCGCCGCGATTGGCCGCTTCCATGATGCCGGGTCCGCCGCCGGTGATGGTCGCGAAGCCGCGCTCGGCCAGCAGGCGACCCACGGCGACCGCCTGGGCGTAGTAGGGGTCGTCCTCGCCGGTGCGCGCGGAGCCGAAGACGGTGACGGCGGGGCCGATCTGGGCCAGCGCGTCGAACCCGGCGACGAATTCCCCCTGGATGCGCAAAACGCGCCAGGGGTCGGTGTGGGTGAAGTCGCTCGCCACGTCGCCGATCTGCTGCCGCTTGGCGGAGGGGGAGGCGAGCAACTGCTCGTCCTCGGTCGGGCGACCGACGCGCGCGGAGAAGTTGATCGAGGGATTGGGCTGGAGATCGTTGCCGCGTTGCCTCCCGCGTACCGAGATCGGCTCGCCGCTTCGCGGGTGTTCCGCCGGTTCGTGTTCGCTCATCGCTGCCCCCACATTGCTGTTCCCACGCCACACCGGCGGGCCGATCCCCTCCTCGCCCTCATCCCCGCGCGATCGTAGCGGGGCGGGGGTACGGAATGCAAATGGGGTCGGACGCACGATCCGCACCACTCCCCGCCCGCCGGACTTCCGTCATGATGAAGGAACTCGTGGGTCCGTCGATCGCGCGACACGGATGTGCGCGGGATGTCCGAGGCCGGTCGTCGTTTTCGATAGCGCTTATAGCGCTTGTCGATAGCGCTTGTGTGAGGCGAACGGATTATGAGGGGGGACGGAACAGGGGGCACCGGACGACAGGGAGCAGAAGGGGACGGTGCGCCACAGCGCGTGCGGCATGTCGCGGCACCGCACCACCAATCGCCCCCTTGCGTTCTTCCCCTCAATCGTTTCTTCGTTCTCGCTCCTCCCTTCGTCCTCTGCGTGGCCGTGCCTCTTGTTCCGTCCTGCTCCCGCTCCCGCGCGCTCTGCGTCTCTGCGGCCCGCGTCCCTGGTGCGGCGTAGGGCATGGCGGCGCTGGTACACTGCCGCCACAGTGCGGGCTTAGGGGCGTGGGACTTGGAGATGCGGGGAAAGGGGCGGAAGTGGTAGGGATGGAGCAGGGCGACCAGCATCCACGCGCGGCGCTGGCGACGCCGCTGGCGCTGGCGATTGATGCAGGTACGTCCTCGACGCGCGCGATGATCTTCGACCGGCACGGGGTGGCGGTGCCGGGGCTGGTCGCGCAGACGCCGGTCGAACTGACCGTGACCGCCGATGGTGGCGTGGAGGGGGACGCCGACACGCTCGTGGCGGTGGTGGTGGGGGTGATCGACACGGTGTTGGCCCTCGCCGGGCCGCTGGCGGCGGAGATCGGCGCGGTCGGCACCTCCTGTTTCTGGCACAGCCTCCTCGGTGTGGACGCCGACGGGCACGCGGTCACCCCGGTCTACACCTGGGCCGACGACCGGAGCGCGGCGGCGGTCGATGCCCTGCGCGGCGAACTCGACGAGCGCGCGCTGCACGATCGCACCGGCTGCGTCATCCACACCAGCTACTGGCCCGCCAAGCTCCGCTGGCTCCGCGAGACGCAGCCGCGCTTGTGGGCGGCGGAGGGAACGCGCTGGATCGGCTACGGCGAATATCTGCTGGCACACTTCACCGGCAGCGCCGCGTGCAGCATCGCGATGGCGTCCGGGACCGGGCTGCTCGACCAGAACCGGGCCGATTGGGACGTACCGTTGCTGGCCCACCTCGGCGTCGACCGCGCGCGGCTGCCGCGGCTGATCGACCGCGACGAGGCGCTGCCCGCGCTGCTGCCGGAGTGGGCGGGGCGCTGGCCCGCGCTGGCGGAGGCGCGGTGGTTCCCGAGCGTGGGGGACGGCGCGTGCAACAACGTCGGCAGCGGTTGCGTCACCCCGGCGCGGATCGCGCTCAGCGTCGGCACGTCCGGCGTGATGCGCGTGGTGGTGCGGGCGGAGACGCTGACGATCCCGCCCCACGTCTGGTGCTACCGGCTCGATCGGCAACGATTCATTCTCGGCGGGGCGCTCAGCAACGGCGGGGTGGTGGCCGACTGGTTACGCGGGGTCTTGCAGTTGCCTCCCGACGCGGCGGCGCGGGTGGCCGCGTTGCCCCCCGACGCGCACGGCCTGACGATCCTGCCCTTCTGGGCGGGACAGAGGACGCCCGACTGGGATCCGCGCGCCACCGCCGCGATCCTGGGGCTGACCCTCGATACCGACGCGCTCGCCATCCTCCGCGCCGGGTTGGAGGCGGTCGGGCTGCGTTTCGCGCTCGTCCACGAGCTGCTGCAACCGGTCGCCGCACCGGACTATCAGATCGTCATCAGCGGCGGGGCACTCGGGCACTGGCCGATCTGGCCGCAGATCATCGCGGATGCGCTGGGACATCCGCTGGTCGCCTCGGCGGAGCCGGAGGCGTCGGCGCGCGGCGCGGCGCTGCTGGCGCTGGCGGGGCTCGGCGCGTTGTCCGACCTGGAGACGGTGCCGGTCGCGCTGGCGCGGGAGTACACGCCGGACCCGGCGGCGCACGCGAGCTACGTGCGGGCGCGGGCGCGGCTGGAGCGCACCCACGATGCCCTCCGCGCCGCCCTGCCGCGGCACTGAACGGACAGATCACGAAGGGGCAATTTTCCTTATTACGATAAGGTTTTAATGTGCCCGGTGTGACGCTGTGGCGATTGACCCGGGGGGTGGGAACGGGTATACTTCATGTGCCTGGGGATGCACACTTCATCGCGGCCTCGTGCCTCGCCGAGTGAGACGCGCGGACAAAGGTGTCGCGCGCGTGACGACATCGCACCGCGAGCGATTGTGGCGGGGCAGAACCCCCCGATGGTCTCCCACGATACACGCCTCTCGGTCGAGCCGCGCGGGACCCCAGCGCGCGGCTCGGCCTTTTCCTTTTCCTCCTCGCTCGCGGATCGGCCCCGCCTCGCCGTCATCGCGCCCCGGTCGACCCGCCCATTCGCTATCATTGCCGGACGATACCGCGCGGCATGGATGATGGATGGTGGTGGCTTTGCGGTGATCCAGGTGGAATGGCTGCAGAACGTGGGGTGAGGGCACCGCCGAAATCGGCTTTCCTCAGCTTGTTGAGATGCCTTTACGGCCGTGGCGACCGGTCATCCCAGCTTCCGATACCTGGCGGGGGGCATACCGACTTCGCGCTTGAAGGCTTTGCGGAAGGCCACTCCCGAATCATAGCCGAGAAGCTGCGCGAGCTCTTCCAGCGGCACTCCATTCTTGAGCAAGCGTTTCGCCGTGTGCATGCGCCAGTGGGTGAGATACTTCATGGGCGGCTCACCCACGAGGCGGGTGAAGCGCGACGAGAACGCCGAGCGGGAGAGGGCGACCGCGTCCGCCAGTTCCTCAACCTTCCAGCCGCGCTCGGGGGACCGCTGCATCAGGCCGAGGGCGGTACTGATGGGCTGATCGCGCAGCGCCGCCAACCAGCCATCGGTATCTTCCGCTTGCTGGTCAATCCACACCCGGACCACTTGGATGAAGAGCATTTCGGTCAACCGCCGCAGCATGACCTCGGCACCGGGCTGTTGCGAGACCGATTCGTGCGCGATGAAGCGCACAATCGTGGCGAGGTCCGGCGCCATGCGCCCCTGTTCCCCGGGGATGTGAATGATTGTGGGCAAGCGGTGGAGCAGGGGGAAATCGCCGGGATCGTCGAAGCGGAACGCGCCACAGAGCAGGATCATCTCGGTTGCTTCACTCTCGGCAAGGGAGATCGCGTACCCGCTGTGGGCGTTATAGTCCAGCTGGATGGCCGGTTGCGTGGACGGCGAGGCGGGTTCATCGTAGATCGTGTGCGCGTGTCCATGGGGGAAGACCACGACATCGCCATCCTCGACCCGCAGCGGTGCGCGATCTCCTTCAACGCGCAGGTAGCCGCCACCGGCATGGAAGATGTGGAACGGGCTATCGTGGCTGGCCAGGAAGTCAAAGCGCCAGGGAGCGACAACCGCCTCACATGAACTAAGCCAGCCTTTCAGTTCCAGCGTGCTGAGCACGTCCGTAAGGACAGTCACAATGACATCCTCCAAGTTGTGGATGATCGGACACATATCGCGGACAGTATGGCATAGACCGTCTCCCTGCTCAAGCCTACACTAAGCACAGCAGGAGAAGGTGCCACGACCTTGACTGTGCGGGGCACATCCCCCGCCCGCTGGGTCGGCGCCGACCACCAGGCAGGGATGGACTCATGCGTGGCGGGATTATCGCCGCCGTGGCGTTGACCCGGAATGGCGATGGGTCGCACGCCACGGAGATCGGGCGACCATAGAAAGGATATCAGCATGCGTGCCGTCACAATCCACGGCTTCGGCGACGAAGACGTGCTGTCCATCGACGACGTCCCCACCCCACAGCCGGGCGAGCAGCAGGTCCGGGTCAAGGTGGCCGCTGCGGCCGTGAATCGGGCCGACATCAACACCCGGACCCGCGTGTACCCGATCCCCGCGCCCGGGCCGGAGGGCTATCGGCTGGGCATGGACGCCAGCGGTGTCGTCGACGCCGTGGGGTCTGGCGTAAGCGGCCTGCAGACCGGTGACAACGTGATCGGCTTCTCCGACTCGCCGTTGCAGGTCGGCGCGCAGGCTGAGTACGTCGTCCTCCCGACCGACGCCGTGACGTCGGCCCCCCGCGCTGTTCCGCTGGTCCAGGCGGCGACGCTGCCCCTGAATGGACTGACCGCAACGCAAGCGCTGCAAGCCGCTGGCCTTTCCCAAGGTGGCACCGTGGTGGTGACCGGCGCGGCGGGCGGTTTGGGGATGTTCGTGGTGCAACTCGCCCGCCTCGCCGGTCACCATGTCGTTGCCTGGGTTAAGCAGGACACCGACGCCGACTACGTGCGGTCGCTCGGTGCCGACGCGGTGATCACCGGACCAACAGCGGCCACCAGTCGGACCGCCGACGCGGTGATCGATGCCGCGACCATCGGGCAAGACACGATTGACCTGATCCGCGACGGCGGCACCTACGTCGCCTTCCGTCAGATCGCGCCCACACTCGACCGCGGGATCAGCCAGGTCGATATCGGGGTCCACACCGACGGGGCGGTCCTTGCGCGACTCGTCCGGCTTGTCGACGCCGGAGAACTGCGCCTGCCCGACGTGGTCGAGATGCCGCTAGGCGATGTCGCCGCAGCGCAGCACAAGCTCCACAGCGGCGGTACACGGAAGCGGTTCGTCCTGGTGCCGTGACCCGCACCCGGTGCCCGCCCCACGCGGCGGGCACCGGGACGTGGGACCTGGACCGGCCGCCGGACCGGCGGGGCAAGCGGACCCTGGCACCCCCCCGACCCACCGCTTCCCCCCACTGGTAACGTCGTGTCAGGCACCCTTGGAGGCACCATGCGCAGCATAACCGGTCGCCGCAACGTCCTGCTCGGATCCCTCGCCGCGCTGGCCTCCGCCACCCTGGCGGCCTGCGGCTCCGGTGATCGCCTCACGGCGGTGTCGGGTCGGTCGCAGGCCGCTGCGGTGCCGGGGGGCACGCTGGGGCTCGGCATCGTCGGGCTGATCGTCAAGGATCTCCCCGCCTCCCTGGTGTTCTACCGTCGACTGGGGCTGGCCATCCCCGACGACGTGGACACCACTGGGGGGGCGTTCCGGCTCCGTCTGCCCAACGGCATGGTGTTCTGGTGGGAGACCGTGGAGTACACCCAAGCGGGGTTCGACACCGCGTATCGCCCGACGGGGACCGGTGACGGCGACCGCAAGACGACCCTGGAGTTCGGCTTCAGCAAACCCGACGAGGTCAACGCCATGTACGATACTCTCCTCGCCGCCGGGGCGAAGGGCTACTACGGGCCGGTCTCCTGGTACAACGGCGACATCCGCTTCGCCATGGTCGTGGACCCCGACGGCAATAAGATCGGCCTGCGCTGGCCCCTGGCCTCCTGAAGCACATCACCGGGACGCCGCTGCGCCCTGTCACGGTGCCGACGCGATGCCAGGGGCCGGTGCAGCGGCTGGTAGTAGCTGCGGTTGTTCTTCCTATTTGCTTCATCTTTTGGGTGTGAGGACGGTGGTTGATTTCCCCTGCGGACGCCTTGCCACAGCACCGGGTGTCTCCCGAGCATCTGGGGGGGCACTTCATCGCGGCCTCGTGCCTCGCCGAGTGAGACGCGCGGACAACGGTGTCGCGCGCGTGACGACATCGCACCGCGAGCGATTGTGGCGGGGCAGAACCCCCCGATGGTCTCCCACGATACACGCCTCTCGGTCGAGCCGCGCGGGATCCCAGCGTACGGATCGGCCCTCTTCTTGCCCGTCTCATCGCGCTCCTACCCCCCCGCTCACGCCGCCCGTTCGCTATCATGGTCGCACGATACCGCGCGGCATGGGAACGGGACGGCATAGAGGAGGGACGGCATGGCCGATGAGATCACCTTCGTGCAGATCAGCGATACGCACCTCCTGGCCGACGATGGCGAGGTGATGAGCGTGCGCCCCGTCGTGCAGTTGGCGCGTGTGCTGGCGCGCATCGCGGCGCTGCCGACCCCGCCACGCTTCGTCCTGCATACCGGCGACCTGATCCACGATAGCGGCGTGGCAGGCTACGCCCACCTGCGCCGCGCCCTCGCGCCGCTCGGGCTGCCGCTCGTGGCGACCCTCGGCAACCACGACGACCGCGCGGCCTTCCGGCAGGGTTTCTTGAAGGAGTTGGACAGTGATGATCGCCGCTATTACGGCGTCCATGCGTTCGATGGCCTGCGTATAATCGCGCTCGACTCGCTGGTGCCGGGCGCGATCGGTGGCGAAGTGGGGCGGGAGCAACTCGCCTGGCTAGCGGACACGCTGGCGGAACCGGCCCCGCGCGGCACGATCGTCGCCCTCCACCACCCGGTCGCGCTGGCCGGGTTCTCTTACCTGGCCGACGGGTTGCTGCGCGATGCCTCCGATCTTGCGGCGGTCCTGGCCCCGCACCCCATCATCGGCGTCCTGGCGGGGCATTGCCACGCGCCGAGCGCAACCTCGTTCGCAGGGACGACCGTCGTGACGGCCCCGGCGGTCGCCTGCCAGTTCGCGCCGGATACCCTTGACGCGGTTATCAGCCCCGCGAGCGGCTTCAACCTCTGCGCGCTCCGCGATGGCGCGCTGCTGGTGACGTCGGTCATGGTGTAGTGGCGAGTGGGCAAGTGGGCCAAAAGGGACGTTCGCTGCGCGTGAGTGTCGCCCGTGCAGCCACGGTGCGGAGATACGTACCGACCTTGCTCATTCGCTATGATTGCCGTGCGGGCCGCGCGCCCGTGTGCGGCGCGGAGCAGGGGGCGGCATGGCCGCCGGGAGTCCCTTTTTGGATCAGCGACCCGCACTCGCCGACCGCTGATAGCGCGGCGAGACGAACCTCGCGACCACGACGAGCCCGCGACCTTGCGGCGAGGCTTTCCGGGGGGCGCGCATTTTGCGTATGCGCGTTGGGCATTGGGCGCGGGGAAGGGGAGCAGTATCCCGCCATCGGCGATCGCGTTCCGATCGCGGAGGCCTTGTCGCGTCGCATAGCAGATCGATAGGCGGCCGGGTAACCACGCGGAGGTATGTTTGCGACGGACCCTTTCGCATGCGATACAACGCCGCTGTCCGGCGAACCAACATCGATCGCTGCTCTCGATACACTAGCGGCGGTTCTATGGGCGATACGTAGCAGATCGATCGCCCGATCGATGCGTGCTGAAGCTATAGCAACGTCCATGTCCGCTCTCTCCAGGTACGCCAGCTCCCCCAAGATCCATAGCACCGTCTTCGCGCCAGAATTTGCCCGCGTCGAGGGGCCGGGACCGTCCCTGGGGTGCCCGCCGATGCGCCGTACAGCGGCTGGTGCGCGCGGACGCCAGCCGCACGAGAACACGTTTGGAGCAAGCATGCATCGCACGATCGAGATCACCGTTCCACCGGCGGAGACGGCGGGGCTCCTCCGGCAATTGGAGGCGCTCGACGACGTCATCGGGCTATCGGTCAATCCCAGTGCCTCGGTGAAGCCGCGTGGCGACGTCATCACCGTTCACGCGCTCAATAAGGGGGCCGACGACGTGCTCCGGTACGCCGGGGAAGTCGGGCGGCGGGGGACGATCTCGATCGTCACCGCCGAGGTGGCGAGCATCATCGATCCAGCGCAAGACGGGGCGGTGGAGAATGATGTGGACGAGGCGATCTGGGAAGAGATGGAGACCGGCCTGCGCCACCAGGGGCGGATCACCACCAACTATCTGACGCTCATGGCCCTCGGCGGGGCGATCGCCGCCGTCGGCCTCGTCTCCGAACCGGTGCCACAGGTGCTCGCCTTCGTTGCGGCGTCGATCATCGCCCCCGGCTTCGAGCCGATCGTCAAAATCCCGCTGGGGCTGGCCCTGCGCCGCCCGGCGGTCTCGCGTCGTGGGCTCGTCTCCACGGCGGCGGGCTATGCGATCCTCATCGTCGCGGCGGCGCTGACATTCCTGCTGTTGCGACTGACCGGTTCGGCGACGGTCGCGGACTTCGTCCACAATCCCGAGGTCGAGCGGATCGCGCACCCGACGTTCCTGGACCTGCTGGTCTCTGCCTGTGGCGCGATCGCCGGGGTGGTGATGGTCGCGGCGTATCGGCGCAGCGTCATCGCCGGGCCGCTGGTGGCGCTGATCCTCATCCCCGCCGCCGCCACGATCGGCGTCGCCCTCGTCGCCACCGAGCCGCGCCTGGTCTGGGAAGGTTTCCAGCGCCTCGCGTTGGATGTCCTCATGGTAATTGCGCTCGGCATGCTCGTCCTCTTCATCAAGCAGCGCACCGTCCATCGGCGTCCCCCGCTCGTCTAGCGTGCGGTTGCGTACCCGCTGGGGTCGATATCCCGGGCGTGATCGCGGGGACAGAGGAACGTCGGGATCACACCCGGCGAGTGGCCGAGAAGCCCGAACCTCGTCGCGGGTTGCCACGGCAGCGGCGGCCCGACACGCCGCGACTCCACCACCGCAAGGATACGCCGTATCGGCACTCCTTTCTCGCGAGTCGGCGGGCGCAGTTCGCGCGCCGGGCGGCGCGATCGACCCACTTGACCCGCTCCCTGGCATAGATCATGCCGGACCTCTCTTGACAAGTTCGTGTCGGCGGTACTATATCGAAGGTGACGCATTCGTGTCGGCGGTACTTTATCGAAGGTGACGCATTCGTGTCGGCGGTACTTTATCGAAGGTGACGCATTCGTGTCGGCGGTACTCTATCGAAGGTGACGCATTCGTGTCGGCGGTACTCTATCGAAGGTGACGCATTCGTGTCGGCGGTACTCTATCGAAGGTGACGCGCACAGCGGCCCGCGCGATGCGGCGACGGGGCACGACGCGAGGGATAAGGAGGAGCCGTGGCAGTGGAGCACGCGACGCAGCACGACCAGCAGACCCTCGAACAATTGGCGATTAACACGATCCGCATGCTCTCGATCGATGGGGTGCAGAAAGCGAACTCCGGCCATCCCGGACTGCCGCTCGGCGCGGCGGCGATGGCCTACGTCCTCTGGACGAAGTTCCTGAAGCACAACCCGACCGACCCGTCCTGGCCCGACCGCGACCGCTTCGTTCTCTCCGCCGGGCATGGCTCGATGCTGCTCTACAGCCTCCTGCACCTGACCGGCTACGACCTGCCGCTCGACGAGTTGAAGCGCTTCCGCCAGTGGGGGAGCATGACCCCCGGCCACCCGGAGCGCAAGCACACCCCCGGCGTGGAGGTGACGACCGGCCCGCTCGGCCAGGGCTTCGCCAACGGCGTCGGGCTGGCGATCGCGGAGGCGTGGCTGGCGGCGTACTTCAACCGCCCCGGCCACACGATCGTCGATCATCACACCTACGCGATCGTCTCCGATGGCGACGTGATGGAAGGGATCGCCTACGAGGCGGCGTCGCTGGCCGGGCACCTGGGCCTTGGCAAGCTGATCTACCTCTACGATCAGAACCACATCACCCTGGCCGGCGGCGCGAACCTCTCCTTCACGGAGGATGTCGGCGCGCGCTTCCGGGCGGAGGGCTGGCACACGGTCGATGTCGCCGATGGCAACGACACCGCCGAAGTGGCGGCGGCGATCGAGGCGGCGCGGGGCGTGACCGACAAGCCCTCGCTGCTGCTGGTGCGGACGCACATCGGCTTCGGCAGCCCGAAGAAGCAGGATTCGTTCGAGGCGCACGGCAATCCGCTCGGCCCCGACGAGGTCGCGGCGACCAAGCGGGCGCTCGGCTGGCCGACGACCGATACCTTCTACCTCCCCCGGGAGGCGACCGACCACTTCCGCGAGGCGATCCCGCGCGGGCAGGCGGCGCAGGCCGCGTGGCAGCAAGGGTTCGATGCCTACGCGCGGGAGTATCCCGAATTGGCGGCGACGTGGCGACTGGCACAGGCGGGCGTGCTGCCGGACGGCTGGGACGGCGAACTCCCCGCCTGGCAGGTCGGCGACAAGGGCATCTCCACGCGCGTCGCCGCCGGGAACGCGATGGCCGCGATCGCCAAGCGGGTGCCGAACCTGATCGGCGGCTCGGCGGATCTCAACCCGTCCACGATGACGGCGTTGAAGGGGATGGGCGACTTCCAGAACCCGACGACCGGCGACGGCACCACGCAGGGGGCGACCGGCGGGCAGATCGATTACACCGGGCGCAACATCCACTTCGGCATCCGCGAGCACGCGATGGGCGCGGCGGTCAACGGGATGGCGGCGCACGGCGGGGTGATCCCCTACAGCGCCACCTTCCTCGTCTTCTCCGACTACATGAAGCCCGCCGTGCGCCTCGGCGCGCTCTCCGGGCTGCACGCGATCTACGTCTTCACGCACGACTCGATCGGGGTCGGCGAGGACGGCCCGACGCACGAGCCGATCGAGCAGCTGGCCGGGCTGCGCGCCATCCCAAACCTCTCCGTGATCCGCCCCGGCGACGCCAATGAGGCGGTCGCGGGGTGGGTGGCGGCGCTGCGCCGCACCAACGGCCCGACCCTCTTCGCTTTCTCGCGCCAGAACCTGCCGATCCTCGATCGGTCGCAGGCGCAGGGGAACGTGGCGCAGGGGGCCTACGTCCTCTCCGACGCCGAGGGGGGTGAGCCGGAGGTGATCCTGATCGGTGCCGGGTCCGAGATCGGACTCTGCGTCGGCGCGCAGGAGACGCTGGCGGGCTACGGGGTGCGGGCGCGCGTCGTCAGCATGCCGAGCTGGGATCTCTTCGCGGCGCAGGAGCAGTCCTACCGCGACGGCGTCCTGCCGCCGAGCAATCGGAAACGCGTGACGGTCGAGGCAGGGACCACGATGGGCTGGGAGCGCTGGGCCACCACGGATGGCGTCACCATCGGGGTCGATCACTTCGGCGCGTCGGCCCCGGCGGACCGGATCATGAAGGAGTTCGGCTTCACCCGTGAGCATGTGACCGCCGCCGCGCTGCGGCTGGTCGGGCGCGAGGCGGACGCCGACGCCGAGGAGGCCAAAGGGCGCGGCGAGGGGGACACGGCGGTCAAGCCGACGAGTCCGCAAGAGGGGCACTCGTAGGGGGAGTGTTGACAGTGGGCGAAGTGGACGGAGTGGGCGAGTGGTTCGATATACTCGCTCCTCCGTTGCTTGCCACTTATCACACACGGAGCGCTTAGTAATAGCGAAAGGGGTGTTGAGATGGCGATGGCACCGGAGAAACATGCGGGCGCGCAGGGGCGTATGGCCGAGCTGCTCGCGCAAGGGCAGAGCGTGTGGCTCGACTACATCACGCGCGACCTCGTCCGCAAGGGCGGGCTGCGGAAGATGGTGCAAGAGGACGGGTTGCGGGGGATGACCTCGAACCCGACGATCTTCCAGAAGGCGATCAGCGAGGGCAACGCCTACGACGACCAGATCGCGGAGCTGATCCGCGCCGGGCAGGACGCCTCGGGGGTCTTCGAGGGCTTGGCGATCAAGGATATCCAGGATGCCTGCGATCTCTTCCGTGCGCTCTACGACAGCACCGATGGCGGCGACGGCTACGTGTCGCTCGAAGTGTCGCCGCGCCTGGCGCGCGACCCGGATGGGACGATCGCCGATGCGCGGCGGCTCTGGGCGGCGGTCGATCGCCCGAACCTGATGATCAAGATCCCGGGCACGGCGGAGTGCGCCCCGGCGATCGAGACGGCCCTCAGCGAGGGGATCAACGTCAACGTCACGCTGCTCTTCTCGCTGGCGAACCACGAGCGGGTGATGTGGAACTTCGTCAATGCCCTCGAAGGTCGGGCGGCGGCGGGGCAGCCGATCAACCGGATCGCCTCGGTCGCCTCGTTCTTCATCAGCCGCGTCGATACGGCGGTGGACAAGCAGATCGACGCGAAGCTGGCCGGGCTGGACGCCGGGAGCGCCGAGGCGAAGCGCCTGAAGGGGCTGCGCGGCAAAATCGCGATCGCGAACGCCAGGCTGGCCTACGCGCGCTTCCAGGAGATCTTCGGCGAGGCGCGCTTCGCGGCGTTGAAGGCGCAGGGGGCCAACGTGCAGCGCCCGCTCTGGGCCAGCACCGGCACCAAGGACAAGGCCTACAGCGACGTCCTCTACGTGGAGGAGCTGATCGGCCCGGACACGGTCAACACCCTGCCCCCCGCGACGCTGGAAGCGTTCCAGGAGCACGGCACAGTGGCGCGGACGATCGACGCCGACGTGGACGGCGCGCGGCGGGCGCTGGCCGACCTCAAGGCGGCGGGGATCGACATCGACGCGATCACCAAGCAGCTGGAGGAGGAGGGGGTCGCGTCGTTCGCCAAGTCGTTCGATGATCTCCTGGAGGGGGTCGAGGGCAAGCGGCAGGCGGTCGAAGAGGTCGTGCAGTAGCGCTCATCGTCGCGTCGGGGCATACTTGCCCCGACGCGGCATCGCTTCCGGTCCTCGGCACGGGTAGCGAACTGATCGGTCGCGTCTACGCGCGATCGCGAGGGACAGGGGGCGAAGTATGGTAACGCGCACGCTCGCTCTTGGCCCCGCCTTCGATCATCTCACCGATGACACGGAGGAAACGCTGGTGGGGTCGTCATTTCACCAGGATGCGATCATCGGTACTTACTGGAGCCTGCTCCGCTATGGGCGCCAGCGCGATCTCCCCTGGTTCGTCGGCAATCAGTTAAAGCTGCTCGCTCCTCGTGGGGAGCGACAAACCTATAGCCCTTCGCCCGATGTGCTGGTCCATCCGACCCTGGGGACCGGACCGCGCGCATCACTCTCAGTCGCGCGCGAGGGGCCGCCAGCATTGATCATCGAGGTCTTGAGCCCATCCATCGGCCTGGGGAACGATCTTGACCCCGATGGCAAGGTTGGCGCATATGCATCAATGGGCGTGGCGGAATACCTGACGTTCGATCCGATCGGAGAGATCATTCCCGAACAAGTGCGCGCCTGGCGGCTCGATCCGGAGTGGCGCTATGTCCGATGGGAACCGGACGAGCAATGGCGCTGGCCGAGCGCGCTTGGCGTCTCCTTCGCGCCGCAGGGACTGCGCCTGCGGGTCTTCGACGAGGCGGGCCTTCTGATACCCGATGTCGAGGCGCTCGATGAGGGTTTCAACGAATTGGAGCGTGCGTTGCAGGCGGAGCGCGATCGTCGCACCGTTCAGGATCGCGAGATTGCGCGGCTGCTCGCCGAAAATGCGCGATTGCGCGGCGAGCGATCGTGACGGTTATCCACGGCTTTGCACGACGGGGCATCTCCGCCGCGCTATCGTGGGCACGGCGATATGGTCTGTTTGTCATCGTGGCGTTGGTCTTGGCTCTTCTCACGCCACGACTACTCGTGCTCAAAGACAGTAACGTGGTGCTCTGCGGCTATATCGCGATGATGCTCATGGTAGGCGTCATCACCGGACGCCCATCGGGATTGTGGCTCTTGCTTATCCCGACCTGGGTAACGACGCGCACAATTGCGGCGGATCTTCCCTCACCAGAGACGGCGACAGGCGATTTCGGAGCGTCGGGACCGATCATGGTGTTAGCTGTAATGGTGCCACTCATACTCGGCATCATGAGTATCATTGGCGGCATATTTGCGCGTAGGGGTACGTTGCGGCTTGTATCACGGTTCCACTTGCCGTTGCCGCGACGTGCATGATGATGATGGAGGAGGAAACCGGTGGCAGCAGGACAGGGAGCGACCCACTACGGCTTGATCGGGCTGGCGGTGATGGGGGCGAATCTGACACTCAATATCGCCGATCACGGCTTCCCGATCGCGGTCTACAACCGCACGCACAAGGTCACCGAGGAGTTCATGGCCGGGGAGGCCAGGGACAAGCCGATCACCGGCGCGGCGACGATGAAGGAGTTCGTCGCGTCGATCGAGCGCCCGCGCCGGATCATCATCCTGGTCAAGGCCGGTGCCCCGGTGGACGCGGTGATCGGGGAGATCAAGCCGCTGCTGGAGGACGGCGATGTCCTGATCGACGGCGGCAACTCCTTCTTCCAGGACACCATCCGCCGCTCGCTGGAGTTCGAGGGCTCCGGCCTGCACTACATGGGGATGGGCGTCAGCGGCGGCGAGGAGGGCGCGCGCTTCGGCCCGAGCCTGATGCCGGGCGGGCCGCGCGAGGCGTACGATCTCGTCGCCCCGGCCTTGCAGAAGATCGCGGCGCAGGTGCAGGACGGCCCCTGCGTCACCTACATCGGCCCGGGGGGCGCGGGCCACTACGTCAAGATGGTCCATAACGGCATCGAGTACGGCGACATGCAGCTGATCGCCGAGACCTACAACATCATGCGGCACGCGCTGGGACTGACCGCGTCGGAGATGTCTGATATCTTCGCGCGCTGGAACACCGGCAAGCTGAACTCGTACCTGATCGAGATCACCGCCAAGGTGCTGGCCTTCAAGGATGCCGACACCGGTCGCCCGCTGGTGGATCTGATCCTCGACGAGGCCGAGCAGAAGGGGACCGGGCGCTGGACCTCCGGCAACGCGATCGAGCTGGGGATCCCGATCCCGACGATCGATGCGGCGGTCTGGTCGCGCGGCATCTCCTCCATGAAGAGCCAGCGCGTCGCCGCCGCCAAGATCCTGCACGGCCCGAACGGGCAGTCGCTGGAGGACGCGGGGACCGGCGCGAAGGCGACGCTGCTCGACGCGCTCGAAGGGGCGCTCTACGCCTCGAAGGTCAGTTCCTACGCGCAGGGGATGGCGTTGCTGCGCGCCGCCTCGGACCAGTACGGCTTCGAGTTGCAACTCTCGGAGATGGCGCGCATCTGGAAGGGTGGCTGCATCATCCGTGCCGAACTGCTGGACACGATCCAGGGGGCCTTCGAGCGCGACCCGAACCTGGATAATCTCCTGCTCGATCCGGGCTTCGCCGAGACGCTGAACAAGACGAACGAGCAGTGGCGCTACGTCTCGCGCGTGGCGCGCGATCTCGGCGTGCCGATCCCGGCGATCAGCGCGTCGCTCGATTACTTCGATTCGTACCGCGCGGCGGAGTTGCCCGCCAATCTGATCCAGGGGCAGCGCGACTTCTTCGGCGCGCACACTTACCACCGCGCCGACAAGGAAGGCACCTTCCACACCGTCTGGGAGCCGGAAGTGCATCCGATGATGACGGTGGAGTCGGTGCCCGCGACGGGTCCGGGCGCGACCGGCGAGGATGAATCGACCGCCGAGCGGGTCGACAAGTCGCAGGCGTAATCGGACGGCGGTTGGCGGTCGGCGGTCGGCGGCCTTTCGGGTAGTATTGGGTAGGGGCTATCCGAGAGATCTGGGATGATCTACTGCCGACTGCCGACTGCCGACCGCCGACTACGATGAAACTGAGGGGAAGATGACAGGATACGCTCCCGCAGTCGGGTCCGGGCGACCGGCGATGAATCCCTTGCGCGAGGGTCTGCGCCTGGAGCAGACGCCACCCCCCTGCACGATGGTGATCTTCGGCGTCACCGGCGACCTGACCCATCGCAAGCTGATGCCGCAACTCTACGATCTGACCGTCGATACGCCGCTCCCGGCGGCCTTCTCCATCGTCGGCTTCGCCCGCCGCGACTGGTCCGACGACTTCTTCCGCGACGAGATGAAAGGGTCGGTCAAGAAGGCGCTCGGCAGCAAGATCGATGACGCGGCGTGGCAGGCGTTCGCGCCGCGCCTCAGCTACGTACAGTCGAATTTCGACGATCCGGCGGGGTATCAGCGCCTGAAGGAAAGCCTGGATCGGCTCGACCAGGAGCGCGGGGCGGGCGGCAACCGGATCTTCTATCTCGCCACGCCGCCGAGCTATTACCCGATCATCATCAATCACCTGCGCGAGGCGGGGCTCGCCGAGCGCCAGCTGCCCGGCGACACGCAGCAGGGTTGGACGCGGCTGGTGATCGAGAAGCCGTTCGGGCACGATTTGCTCTCGGCGCAGGCGTTGAACACGGAGATCGCCGGGGGGTTCGCCGAGTCGCAGGTCTATCGCATCGACCACTACCTCGGCAAGGAGACGGTGCAGAACCTGCTCGTCTTCCGCTTCGGCAACGGCATCTTCGAGCCGCTCTGGAATCGGCAGTACATCGACCACGTCCAGATCACCGTCGCGGAGGCGATCGGGATCGAGGGGCGCGGCGAGTTCTACGAGGAGGCCGGGGCGCTGCGTGACATCGTGCAGAATCACATGTTCCAGGTACTGAGCCTGATCGCGATGGAGCCGCCGAGTACGATCAACGAGAAGACGGTGCGGGACGAGAAGGTGCAGGTCTTGCAGGCGGTCGCGCCGTTGCGCGGGGCGACCGTCGCCTCGGACGTGGTGCGCGGGCAGTACGGCCCCGGCTGGATGAATGGGCGGGTCGCGCCCGGCTACCGCGCCGAGAAAGGGGTCGCCCCCGATTCTGTCGTCGAGACCTACATGGCGATGAAGCTGCGGATCGACAACTGGCGCTGGGCAGGGGTGCCCTTCTACCTGCGCACCGGCAAGACGCTGCCGCAGCGGACGACCGAGATCGCGGTGCAGTTCAGGTCGGCTCCCGCGCTCCTCTTCGCCGGGACCGGCACGATGCTGCCGGAGCCGAACGTGCTGACGCTGCGGATCCAGCCGGATGCGGGGATCTCGCTGCGCTTCGCGGCGAAGGTGCCGGGCGCGGAGCTGCAGATCCGCTCGGTGAACATGGACTTCTTCTACGGCACGGCCTTCACCGCCTCCGGACCGGACGACTACGCGCGCCTGCTGCTCGACTGTATGCGCGGCGACCAGACCCTTTTCGCACGGCGCGACGAGGTGGAGCAGGCGTGGGCGATCGTCACCCCGATCTTGGAGTACTGGGCACGTCACCCCCGACCCAACTTCCCCAACTACGAAGCCGGAACCTGGGGACCGCCCGAAGCCGACGCGCTGATCGAGCGCGATGGGCGGCGGTGGCGGCGATTGTAAGTCGGCAGTCGGCAGTCGGCAGTCGGCAGAGAATAGGGTGTCGGCCATGCCGGTGACAGGTTCTCAGCCGCGTTCTGCCGACTGCCGACTGCCGACTGGAGAAAACAATGAGTGTGGATACAAGCCTCGGGTGGGCGGGGAAAGCGGTCGAGGTCGGGCAGATCGAGGAAGCGTTGCGCGCGGCCTGGCGGGAGGAGGCGGCGCGCGCGCCGGAGGTGAGCGGTGCCCTCGCCGCGCGGACCAACGTGCTGAACCTGATTGTCCGGGCGGGATCGCGCGAGGAACTCGCCGAGGTGGCGACCTCGATCGATGCGTTAGGGGTGCAGCACCCGTCGCGGACGGTGCTGCTGCTGGCCGAGCCGACCGGGTCGGAAGCGAAGCTGGAAGCCTGGATCAACACCAACGTGCAGACGATCGGCGACCGTCGCCTCCTCTTCGAGCAGGTGACGCTCGTGGCGAGCGGCGAGGCGGCGCGGCATCTGCCGGGTGTGGTCGATGCGTTGCTGATCTCCGATTTGCCCGACTTCCTCTGGTGGCTCGGGGAGCCACATTTCAGCGACGGCAGCTTCACCAAGATGGTCGAGATCGTCGATCGCCTGATCGTCGATACGGCGACGTTCGATGACATCGAGACCGGCCTGCGCGAACTGGCGGAGATGACGATCGTCCCGTATGGCGCGGCGATCAGCGATTTCGCCTGGAATCGACTCCGCCCCTGGCGCGAGTTGGTGGCGCAATTCTTCGATCCCCCGGAGTATGCACCGAGCCTCGATACCGTCGAGACGGTCGAGATCTCCTACGAGCCGCACGGCGGGCAGCACTCCTCCGGTTTCGGGGAGGGGCTGCTGGCGCTCGGGTGGGCGTGCAGCCGCCTCGGCTGGCAGATCGCCCAGCGCCCCGAATTCCTCGCGCCGGGCTCCTTTCGCTGGCAACTCGTCAGCGGCGACCGCACCCTGATCGCGACCATCTCCCCGGTCCATCAGCACGACCCGATCATCGGCCTGCGCGCGATCACGATTACCTCCGGTGAGCGGCATCCCGGCACCTTCCAGGTGCTGCGCGAGAGCGGCGCGCATCTGGTCACGCGCGTCGATGTGCCGGGCGCGCCGAATCTCGACCAGATCATGCGCGCGACCGAGCCCGCTGAGAACGATCTGCTATTACATGCCCTCGGCCAGTTCGGCGGCGACCGCACCTATAATGGGGCGCTCGTCTTCGCCGCGCAACTCGCCAGCGGTGTGGGAGGACGATCCTGATGAGCGCCGCGACACCGGAATTCTCGATCAGCGCCGACGCCGACGCCCTGGCGCGGGAGGCTGCGCAGCGTTTCGTCGCGGCGGCCAGCGCGGCCGGCGCGGCGCGCGGGCGCTTCACCGTCGCCCTGTCGGGCGGCTCGACGCCGAAGGCGCTCTTCGCGCTGCTGGCCGAAGCGCCCTATCGCGACCAGATCGATTGGGGCCATGTCCATCTCTTCTGGGGCGACGAGCGCTGCGTGCCGCCGACCGACGAGCAGAGTAACTACCGCATGACGCGCGAGACGCTGATCGACAAGGTGGCGATCCCGTCGGCGCAGATCCACCGCATCCCCGCCGAGGACCCGGAGCCGACGCGGGCGGCGCGCGCCTATGCGACGACCCTGCGCCAGCTTTTCGCGCTGGGGGACGACGAGTTCCCCACCTTCGACCTGATCCACCTCGGCCTGGGGCCGGAGGGGCACACGGCCTCGCTCTTCCCCGGCAGCCCGGCCCTAAAGGAGACGCGGGCGCTGGTGGCCGCGCCGTGGGTGGAGAAGCTGGGCGCGCACCGGGTCACCCTGACGCCGCCGGTCATCAACGCCGCGCGCGAGGTGCAATTCCTGGTGGCTGGCGCGGGGAAGGCCGAGATCGTGGGCCAGATCCTCCACGCCCCGCACGACCCCGACGAACTCCCCGCGCAGGTCGTCGCGCCGAGTCCGGGCAAGCTGGTCTGGCTGTTGGACGAGGCGGCGGCGGCGCAGCGGTAGGGTGCGGGAGGGCATGGCTCACCGCCCGGCCCCGCCAGCGTGGACCGTCAGGGTGTAGCCGTCCGGGTCGATGAAGGAAAACTGGCGACCGAAGGGGCCGTTTTGGGGACGCTGCGCTAGGGTGACTCCGGCCTCCTCCAGCGCGGCGGCCAGTGCATCGGCGTCGTCGCACGCCAGCCAGAGCGCCACGCCCCAACCGAGCCGGGGTACCGCCTCCAGGTCCACGAGGGGCTTCCGTACCGCGAATGGGATCGGCGTGGTGCGGAAGACCACCGCATCGGGCGGGCTCTGGGGCGCGACCTCCAGCCCCAACAGCTCGGTATAGAACTGCCGCGAGCGGTCGAGATCGCGCACTTGCAACGCCACGAAATCGGGGCCGGTGATCTTCGCCATGGTGCTCCCCCTTTCTGCTACAATTATCAGGATGCTGATGAATTGTCAAGGGAGTGCTGTGGCGGAAGAGCAGGTGGGGTACGTGCTGAAGCAGGTGCAGCAGGCGCTACGCGCGGCGATGGATGCCGCTCTGCGTCGCCACGGCCTGACCACGCCCCAGTATGCGGCCTTGAGCGCGCTGGCGGAGGGCGGGGCGCTCTCGGGGGCCGAACTGGCGCGGCGCGGCTTCGTCACGCCGCAGACCATGAACGGCATTGTCGCCAACCTGGAGGCGGCGGGGCTCGTCGAGCGCCGGGGGGATGCGGGCGACGCGCGGGTGCTGCGCGTCGCCCTGACGCCCGCTGGTCGCGCGCGGTTCGACGAGTGTCAGCAGGTGGTGGGGGCGATCGAGGAGCGGATGCTGAGCGGGCTGCGAGCGGACGAGCGCCCCTGGCTCCTCGACGCCCTGCGCCGTTGCGCGACGGCGCTGGTTGCGACACCGGCGCAACAGTGAGGGTGTCCCTGGTGTCTCGACCAGCCTCCTACCCGGATGGCGCGGAAGGTCGTCCTCAGGGGCGCGCTTGGTAGACATAGATCATCCGTTGGCTCTGCCCGGTCAGCGGTTGGCGGTCCCAATCGCCGTAGGCCTCTCGGATGGCGAGGCCGTTGTAATGGAGCAGTGCCGCCATCTCTTGCGGGTAGACGAGCCGCAGGATCGTCCCCTCCGTTTGCACCTCGTCACGCCCGTCCTCGTGCCAGCGGCGGTAGATGCGGTACTCGATCGTCTGGCGCAAGGCGTCGTGGCGCTGCGCCGTGGAGACGGCGACGTCCCGCCCCTGCTCATCCGTGAAGCGTCGCCAGGGCGTCTCGTCCGACCACTCCCCGGCGAGCGCGGCGGGGGTGAGCAGTTCGGAGGCGCGCGGGAAGCGTGTCTCGAACGCGAAGGTGCCGCCCGGCGCGAGGAGTCGGCGGACGGACCCGAGCAAGCCTTCCTGATCCGCATTCGTGCGGAACTCCTGGAAAGCGTTGCCGGTCAGCGTGATCAGGCGGAATGCTTCGCCGAGATCGAGCGTGCGGCAGTCGGCCTGCAACCAGCGGATCGGCAACGAGTCGGCCTTGCGTCGGGCGAGGTCGAGCATCGCCGATGACCGGTCCACGCCGGTCATCGCCAGCCCCAGCCCGGCGAAGGGGATGGTGAGGAAGCCGGTGCCGCAGGCCAGGTCGAGACCGGGGCCGCCGATCTCGCCCGCGAGGTCGAGATAGTAGCGGAGATCCGGGCCGTCGGTGCCATTCTCGCGGTCGTATTCCTCGGCGTCGGTGTACTCGTCGAGTTGTTCGTCGGGCGTCACCGTCGGCATCCCTCCCCGGATACAGCAAACTCCATCGTCCGCGCGACCGCGCCAGCATACGGCACGGTCAGGAGCGCCGGCAAGGACGCCGCGTGGGATCGGGGGGCATGGCCGTGCGGCGCGGGCGTGGGCGGGGTATGCTACGGGCCTACGGCGGGCGCTAGGGGGAGGGACCGATGAGCGGGGCGGGGATGGACGCGGCGAGCTTGAAGGAACGGGCCGCGCGGGCGGCGGCGGATGTGGTGACGGAGGGGATGCGCGTCGGGCTGGGGACCGGCTCGACCGCCGCGTTCGCGGTGCAGGCGCTCGGCGAGCGGGTGGCGGCGGGGCTCGGGATCGTCGGGGTGGCGACCTCGGAGGCGACCGCCGCGCAGGCGCGCGGGCTGGGGATACCGCTGGCCGAGCTGGACGAGGTGGAGGCGCTGGACGTGACGATCGACGGCGCGGACGAGGTCGATTTGCAGCGCTTCGTGGCGATCAAAGGCTTCGGCGGGGCGCTGCTGCGCGAGAAGTTGGTCGCACGGGTCACGCGGCACCAGATCATCATCGTGGACGCCGGGAAGCTCGCGGCGGACGGGCTGACGAAGCCCTTGCCGGTGGAGGTGGTGCCGTTCGGCGCACGCCACACGGCGGCGGCGCTCGAACGGCTCGGCGGGCGGGCGACGTTGCGAGGGCGGGCTGGCGGGCCGTTCGTCACCGACGGCGGCAACCTGATCTTCGACTGCGATTTCGGGCCGCTCGGCGATCCGGCGGCGCTGGCTGCGGCGATCAAGGCCATCCCCGGCGTGGTGGAGCACGGCCTCTTCATCGAGCTGGTCCATCGGGTGATCGTGGCGACCGCGACGGGGATCGAGACGTATCGGCGGTGAGCCGCGCACCGAGCGTGTTGCGGCATATCCCTTTTGGGTTGATGTGAGTCAGGGGATAGACCGTCAGGATCGGCACGCAACCATAGTGGTGGGCCGACGGTTATGGACGCTACGTAGCGTGGCGCTCTTGTGCTGGCGCAAGCCGCATATACCGGGTGATGTTTCCCTTGCGGCGTATCCATCGGGTATGGTAAGCATGCGGGATGCATGGTAGCCGTGGAAGTGGCCCTGGAAAGGGGAGAGACACGGCGTGCGCGTTGACGTCGTCTGAGAATACCTATGTCGCCGGAGACCAACCACGTCATTCGCGTCGCTGCGGCGTCGGACGCGGACATGCCGGTGCTGGCAAATCTCTTCCAGTTGTACCGACACGACATCAGTGGGTCGCGCGGCGAGGCTGGGCATGATCTGCTTCCCGATGGTCGCTACCCGGTCCCACACTATCTCGGCAGCTTTTGGACTGACCTGCGGTGCGCGCCATTCCTCGTCTCTGTGGATGGTAACCTCGCCGGATTCGTCCTGGTCCGCGCGTATAGTCAATTGACCGACGATCCGACCGTCCATGACATCCTGGATTTCTTCATCGTGCGAAAGTATCGCGGGCAGGGGACGGGGACAACCGTCGCGAGGCACATCTTCAACCGCTTTCCGGGCAAGTGGGAAGTGCGCGAACACGCACGCAATCGTGCGGCACAAACTTTCTGGCGGCGCGTCATCGCCGACTACACCGCCGAGCAATACACCGAACTCACTTGGGACGACGCACGACATCGCGGCATTGTCCAATGCTTCGACACCGCTGCTCATCCCGCCACACCTGACCACATTCCCTAGCTCCACCAATTTGGCGCGAACGAATTGTGGCGAGCATGCGTATGATAGCGAGCGGTTGTGACTGTGCGGCGGTGAAGGAGGGCCAGATGAGCGTGACGATGCGCCCCTATGCGGGCGAGGCCGACTACGCGCCGCTGCGCCGCCTCTTCGACGCGGTGACGGGGGCGAGCCCGCTGCATTACGGCACGGCGGGCGACCTCGACTGGTGGCGCTTCGCGCATGAGGACCCCGACGTGCTGCGCCACGCGGCCCTCTGGTGCGCCGATGATGGCACCATCGTCGGCTTCGCCTGGCCGAAGGGCGATGAGGTCGAGGTAGAGTCACACCCCGCGCACCGCGACCTCGAAGGGGCGATCTTCGCCTGGGCAGAGGCACGGGCGTCGTCGCAGTCACCCCCCGCGCCGCTCATCGCGACGCGGTGTTTCGATGAGGATGCGCCGCGCGTCGCGACCCTGCGCGCGCGCGGTTACGTGCGGATGGAAACGGAACAGGCCTATCGCTATCGCTCCCGCCCGCTCACCGGGGAGTTGCCGGAACGGGTCGTGCCGCCGGGCTTCACCGTGCGCGCGCTCGCCGGTGACGACGATCTGGCGGCGCGGGTGGCGGTCCATCGCGCGGCGTTCGCGCCATCGCGGATGACGATCGCGAAGCACCGATCGGTCCAGACCGCGCCGGGGTATCGCCCCGAGCTCGATCTGGTGGCCGTCACACCGGATGGCACCTTCGGAGCCTATTGCATCGTCTGGTTCGACCCGGTCAACCGCCTCGGGGTCTTCGAACCGGTCGGCGCCGATCCGGCCTGGCAGCGGCGCGGGCTGGCGCGCGCGGTCTTGACCGAGGGGTTCTACCGCCTCCGGGCGCTCGGCGCGACGACCGCCTTCGTGGCATGCCTCAGCGACAGCGTCCACGCTAACGCGCTGTACGAGGCGGTCGGCTTTCGCCTGGTCGGCAAGGATCAGCGCTGGGAGAAAGTGCTCGGCGAGGGGTAGGCGGCGGTCGGCAGGCGGCAAGCGGCAGAAAAGAACGGCGGGGCGGGGACCATCCGCCTCGATTTGGCGGTGGTAGGAGGGGCGGAACGATGGCGATCTCCACGGAGGATGCGGCGGCGCTGTGCGCACGGGTCTACGCGCTCGTGCGCGCCTGCCCCCCCGGTCGCGTGACGAGTTATGGTGCGATCGGTACGGTGTTGGGGCACCCGCGCGGGGCGCGGATGATCGGCTGGATCATGAACGAGACGCCCGACCGTCAGGATGTCCCCGCGCAGCGGGTGATCGGCAAGGACGGCACGCTGACCGGGGGCTGGGCGTTCGGCGGCGAGGCCGCGATGCGCGCGCTGCTCGAAGGGGAGGGCGTCGGCTTCGACGAGAAGGGGCGCGCGCTCGTCAAGGTTCATGCCTGGGATCCCTCGGTCGACCTCGCCCCCGACGAACTCGCGCGTCTCCTCGCCGCTGCGCCGATCGCCTCTCCGGTCGCCCCGTCCGCCGGGCTGATGCGGCTGCTGAATCGGGATGCGGCGTCGCCGTTCAGCAAGGGGTGAGGGGGCGAAGGGGGCGAAGGGGGCGAAGTAGGCGGAGTAGGCGAGTAGGCGGAGTGGACAAGCAGGGAAGAAGGACGAAGGCGCGGTGCCGATGATGGGTTCTGCCGGTTGAAACCGGCGGCTGAGGGTGCCGAGCGCGGCACCGGCGAAGTACCCATGAAGGGCATAATACCCGCCTGCGGGGGCTAGGGCGATACGCGGCGTGGTTGGTCCGGTGTGCCGCCCAGGGACGACCATACGCGGCACCGGCGCAGCCCCCCGGCGGGGACTGGCATGGGCAGGCCAAGCATTCCGCGCGGTGCTGTGGGAGGGCGGACTATCGCGGTGGAGAGCCCGCCCGAGCCTTCAGAGGTCTAATGAATGGCAAGGTGATGAAGAATCTCTCAGCCCGCGCAGGCGGGTATTATGCCCTTCATGGGTACTTCGCCGGTGCCGCACGGCGGCACCCCAGCCGGGGATTTTAATCCCCGGATTGTTTGGTGAAGCGATACATAAGCGTATAATTCACGAGCCTCGCTTCTACGAGCCGACCACGATCGCATCGGGTCGGCTCATGCTTGTATGCGTTGCTCGCACCGGTATCGAGGGGTCGCCGTGCCCTCGTCGCATGTCGCGATCTACGTCCATCTCATCTGGGCGACCTGGGATCGTGAGCCGTTGTTGACGCCCGAGTTGGCATCGCGCGCGCAGCGGGTGGTCGCGGACAAGGCGCGGGAGTGCGGGGCAGAGATGTTGGCGATTGGCGGCGTCGAGGACCATCTGCATTTGCTCGTCCGACTGCCCGCGACACTCGATGTCGCAACGTTCGTGAAGCGCGTCAAGGGCGGCTCTGCTTACTTCATCGCGCGCCATCTCGCGCCGGGCAGCACCTTTCGCTGGCAGGGCTCGTATGGCGCATTCTCGGTCGGTCGGCGGCAGGTGGGAGCGGTCTGTGCCTATATCGCCCGCCAGCGCGAGCACCACGCGACGAACGACCCGCGCATCCACTGGGAAGAGCGGGTGCTTGCCCGGACGCGGACGCTCGGTGAAGAGGCCGGGCCGATATGGGAGCTAGCGGACGAGGGGGACCGGGGCGACGATGAGCGCGTCGGGGAAGGGGACTCTGCCCATTGACGATGATTGGAACGTTACCGCCCCGCCACCAGACCCGCGCAGGTAGGTGGTATTCCAGTCCGCGTAGGCGGACATTGTGCCCTTCATGGGTATAGTATGCCCTTCATGGGTAGTGGCTGCCCTCCGGGGCACTTCGCCGGTGCTGCCACGCGGCACCCCCAGCCGCCGGTTTCAACCGGTGGAACGCTACAGCGAGCAGGAGGCGACAATGGGCGCAGCGCCGCAAGGGACGCACTGGATCCGCTTCGAGAACATCGACGGGCGGGTCATCGACGAGCCGACGCTGGTCACGGAGTTGCCGGAGGTCGGGCAATTGATCCCGGTGGCGGGGACACACTGCGAGGTGATGGAGCGCTGGGTCGATCGCGAGCTGGTGGCGGAGGGCGGCCCGGAGATCGTCGTCTTCACCGTGAAGCCGCTGGTATGAGTGACGAGTCGGGAGTCGTGGGTTGGGAGTCGTGGAAGAAGTCCGTAGTCCGTAGGAGAGGATCGGTGGGCGGGCGCTCTTCGCGCTGCCCTATGGCGCTCTTGGGGGCGATGGGTGGGTCGGGGGGCATGCTACAATGATGGGCCAGGCACCAGTCCGTGGCCGGATGGCATCGCGCGTAGCTCATACGGGATAGGGATGACGACGCGGGAACAGCCGTATAGCGCGATCGTGCTCGACCACTTTGCCGCGCCGCGCAATCTAGGGCGCTTGCCCGGGGCGAACGGGCATGGCGTGGTGGGCGATCTCGTCACCGGCGCGACGCGGATCGAGATGGCGCTGCGGATTGACGGGGGCGTCGTGCGGGACGCGCGCTTCCGGGCGATCGGGTGCAGCGCCACGATCGCCGCCGCCTCGCTGGCGACGACCTTGCTGATTGGCCGCCCGGTGGCCGAGGCGGCGGCGCTGACCGCCGCCGCGCTCGTCGCCGCGCTCGACGGGCTGCCACCGGAGCGTTTGTATGCACCCGCGCTGGTGATCGAGGCGACTGCGGCGGCGTTGGCCGCGTGGCGGTCGGGAGAAGAAGGGCTAGCGGGGAAAGAGGGGATAGGATGAGCAAGACCGAGCGGCGGTACGCGCACCGACTCGAACCGGGCGAGCGTGTCGCCCTCGATCAGTACGATCCGGCGGATACGGCGGGGCTGGAGAAGGAGGACGGGAAAGAACTCTTGCAAGACCTCGACACGGAACTCGCGGGGTTGCAAGAACTCCTCTACGCCGCCGGGCAGCAGTCGGTCCTCCTCCTCCTGCAAGGGATGGATACGAGCGGCAAGGACGGCACGATCAAGCGGGTGCTGAAAGAGATCAATCCGGCGGGCTGCCAGATCGCCAGCTTCAAGCAGCCGACCGAGGACGACCTGGCGCACGATTTCCTCTGGCGGATCCATCCCAAAGTCCCGCAGCGGGGCTATCTCGGCGTCTTCAATCGCTCGCACTACGAGGATGTGCTGGTGGTGCGGGTCCACGACCTCGCCCCCGAGAAGGTGTGGCGCGCGCGCTACTGGCAGATCAACGATTTCGAGCGCCTGCTCGCCGATACCAATACGATCCTGATCAAGTGCTTCCTCCATATCAGCAAGGACGAGCAGAAGGAGCGCCTGCTGGCGCGCGAGGAGGATGTGACCAAAGCCTGGAAGCTCGCACCGGGCGATTGGGTGGAGCGGCGTTCGTGGGACGCCTATGTCGCCGCCTACGAGGACGCCTTGCACGAGTGCGGGACACCCTGGGCACCGTGGCACATCATCCCCGCCGACAAGAAATGGTTCCGCAACGTCGCGGTGGCGCAGTTGCTGGTGGAGGCGTTGCGCCCCTACAAAGAAGGGTGGCTGGCGCACCTGGACGCGATCGGCAAGAAGCAGCGCGCGGCGATCGAGGGCGTGCGCGAGCACCGCGATGAGGGGTCCTGAGCGCCGCGCCCCGTCCGCCCGTGCCCGCCGTGCCGCGCCGTGCCCTCCTGCGCGGCGCGCTCGGCCTGGGTGGGGCGCTCGCGCTCGGGGGCTGCGGTCTGGGCGCTGAGCCGAGCGGCGGGCGCTGGGCGGGGCGTTTCCTGACCGTTGCCACGGGCGGTGGTGCCCTGCGCACCGACATGTGGACGGGCCTTTGCGAGCCGTTCAGGCGCGCGACCGGCTGCCGCGTCACCGATGTCAGCCTGCCCCCCGAGCAATTGATCGCCGAGCTGCGCCGTCAATTCTTCGTCGGGCGACCCGAGTGGGACGTGGTGATCCTCGATACGCCGCGTCTGTTGGCGCTGGCGCGCGCTGAGCCGCAGCTCTTCGCCCGCCCGCCCGATCGCGCGCTGCCCTGGCGCGGCACGCCGAGCGCCGCCGAGCGCGCGATCGGCGTGCCGCTGCTGACCGACACCCTGCTGCCGCTGCGCCGGGTCGCGCCCTTCGCGGGCGACTCGCCCGACTCCTGGTCCGCGCTTTGGGACGCCGCGCGCTTCCCCCAGCCGCGCGCCCTGCCGCGCGACCCGGTCGGCCTGCTGGAAGCGGCCCTGCTCGCCGACGGCGCGGATCCCGCCGCCCTCTACCCGCTCGATCTCGACCGCGCCTTCGCCGCGCTCGATCGGCTCCGCGCCACGGTCGTCGACTGGTGGACGATCCGCGAGCGCGGCACCGATGCGCTGACCCTCGGCGCGGTCGATCTGCTGGTGACGCGCGGCGGCGACGCGCGCGCCGCCCTGGCGACCGGGGCGCACATCGTCCCCCTGGGCGTGCCTGTGCCGACCCTCCCGCAGACCCTGGCGTTGCCGCGCGGGTCCGCCAATGCGACCCAGGCGCGGGATTTTCTGGCGCTCGCCCTGACCGACGCGGTGCAGGCCACGTTCGCCACGCAAGGCTACTGGCCTGCACTGGCGACCGCCCCCGCCCCCGCCGCCGCGCCCGTCCTCGTGCCCCTCGACCTCGGCTGGTGGGCGACCGAGGGCGCGGCGGCGCTGGAGCGCTTCGCGGCCTGGTTCGGGCAGGACGCCGTGGCGGGGTGAGGGACGAAAGGGACGGAACAGGAGGCGCAGAGATACAGAAGGGGACGGGAGAGGGGACGAGATAATGAGGGCGGTAGCCACTACACGTGCAGCGCCCCCTGCCGACGCAGCAGCCTAAAGTCTTCCAACGGCGATGGCCCCTCTCCTCGGATGGACAAGTGCCCTCTGGGCGGCGAGCGGCGCGGGGCGCCGGGGTGAGGGCCCATCTGGCGTGGGTAGCCGGGGGGTAAACCCCCGGCTGAAGGTGGCTGCGCCGCCACGAAGTACCCATGAAGGGCAGCCACTACCCATGAAGGGCATACTATACCCATGAAGGGCACAATGTCCGCCTGCGCGGACTGGAATACCCCGATTCTCCTTTTTTCTCCCGTTCCCCCTCTGTGTCTCTGCGCCTCCTGTTCCGTCCCCATTCGCCACTCGTCATTCGTCCTCTGTGCCTCTGCGGCCAACCGTCCCTACCCCTGCCGCTTCGTCTTCTTGGGCTTCGGCGCGGGGAGGGCGTCGGCGGTGGTGCGGATCAGCGTGCCGAGCCAATCGCGGTCCTCGCAGCGGTCGCCGCCGATCAGGAAGTAGTCTTTCGAGCCGGGATAGGCCGGGGCTAGCTCGACCTCGTCGCCGAGGAAAGCGCGGCCCGCATCCGTCGGCTTGACGAAGAGCTGTTCGTCGCAGATGAAGGCGACGACCTTGCCGTCGCAGTAGGCGGCGTACTCCCCGAACATCGCGCGCGTGGTGATGTCGCCCGCCATGTTCATCTGCTCCGTCAGGAACGCGACCGTACGCTTATCCGATGCCATGCTGACCTCCTCTACTGCTAGTACAACTGTGTTGTTTTTCAGTATGACATACTTGTGATACGCTCCCGACTATTGATGATAGCAAGCTGATTGAGCTATGTGAGGAGATAAATGACGTTACCCTGGTACGATGGCCTTTTCAGTCCAGTGCTCCAAGCGATGAAGCGTCTAGGTAGCTCGGCCTCGATCGTTGAGATCAATGACGAAGTCATCAAGTCGCTCGATCTCAGCAATGCGGAACTGGCGCAGATGCACGACGATCGCCAGACAGAAATTGCCTACCGATTAGCTTGGGCGCGCACCTATCTGAAAATCTATGGCCTGCTCAATAATTCGGGTCGTGGTGTCTGGGTGTTAACGCCAGCAGGCCGCGACACCGACAGTATTGACCCGCTCGATGTGAATCGGGTAGTACGCCAGCGCACCCGGAAGAGCACGAAGAAGAGCATCGAGGGTGTTGCAAGGAAGCCTTCGGAAGAAACGGGCATCACGATACCGGCTGGAATTGAGGAGAACGATATTGCTGAAGCAGAACAGATTTTGGAGGAGAGTTGGCGGGATGAACTCCTCGGTATCCTGCGGGCGATGGAACCGAACGCGTTCGAGCGTTTGTGTCAGCTTCTCTTGCGCGAATCGGGCTTCGATAAAGTGCGCGTTACCGGGAAATCGGGCGATGGCGGGATCGATGGGATTGGAATTGTGCGGCTTGGCGGGCTGCTTGGTTTCCCGGTGATTTTCCAGTGCAAGCGGTATCAGGGCAGCGTTTCATCCAGCACCGTACGCGATTTTCGCGGGGCGATGGTCGGCAGGGCCGATCGTGGGCTGATCATCACTACCGGAACGTTCACGCGCGATGCCCAGGCCGAGGCGGTGCGCGATGGTGCGCCACCGATCGATCTCGTTGACGCCGATCAGCTACTCGACAAGCTGAAAGAGTTGAAGATGGGAGTCGAGGTCGCGATGATCGAAAGGGTTTCCATCCAATCAGATTGGTTCCGGAGTATCTGAGCCGGTTTCCGGGGGATTTAACCTCCGACTGCGGGTAGCCAAAAGCGGCACCGGCGAAGTCCGCCTGCGCGGACTGGCTCGGGGCGGGCCAATCAGCGTGCGCGGTGCTGTAACTGCGTAGGGTCCAACCCATTAGAGCGTCGATTTTTTCTCGCCCGTCCCTTCCCCGAACGCATCGCCCCACCGTCTCCCTTTCTGTACGGCGCGTCGTGACGGCGTGCAACGGAGGGAGCGATGGGCATGGGTGTGGCGCGGGGACTGTGGCGTGGACCGCCGAGCGTGGTCCTGACAACGGCAGGGTGATCCCTCCTCAGGGGTGAGCGGCGAGACAACGTAAGGCGCGGTCGTTCGTGGTGGGTGGTCGCGGTGGTGAACCGGTGTGGCGATGGGCCGCGCGTGGTGGGCTTCGTGTTGTCGCACGCCAGGCGGGCGGCTGTGCGGCGTCGGTGTGGTGCGGATGGGATGGCGTCTGGCGCGGGGCGAGGAAGTTGGGTGACAGACCGCCGCATGCGACACGCGGACGAGTTGAGCGTGAGCGGGAGAGGGGGACGATGATGGAAGAGTTGCAGGGGTCCACGCTGGGCGGGGTGCCGCAGCAGGTACGCGCGGCCTCGCTGGGGCTGGTGCGCTTCGATAGCCCCTGGTGGGCGTTGGGCGGCGAGGTACGCGCGGCCCTCGGCGAACTCGTGGCCGAGCCGTATCTGCGCCTCTCCTACCCGACCGACGCGGCCTTCGCCGCCGCCTGCGGCCACGCGCCGGGCTCGCCCGCGTTCGCGGCGGCGTGGGTTGCGGCGGTGGCGCGCTCGCGCGAGACGCAGCTGGCGACGTACGGGCAGGACGATTGGATTTGCGGCATCGGCGCGCGGCGCGCGGACGGCACGCTGGTCGCATTGGGGACGATGCTGACGGCGCGCGGGGTCCGCGACATCCCCTGGTCGGCGGCGATCGGCGACGTGGGGAGTCGGCTGCCGACGCTGCGGATGCTGCGCTTCGGGACCGGGCCGCACGACGGCATCCCGGCGGATCTGCCGGAACGGGCGCTGGGCGAGTTCGCCCGCATCTGTATCCGGCAGCGCCCGGAGTTGGCGGCGCTGGTGGCGGAGGGGACGCTGTCAACGGCGGCGGCGACGGAGGTGGAGGGGCGCGGCTTCGATGAGCTGTTCGCGCGTTCCTATCGGCGCGATCGCGCGCTGCCCGATCCACCGCGCGCCTATGTCGGCAACGCCAAGCCGCGGATGATGGCGGCGCTGGCGGCGCGCGGGGTCGATGTGCGCCCGCTCTACCTGGCCGATGGCGCGGAGGCGACGCCGCGCATCCTCGGCGGCGGGGAGGTCGTGGGGGCGTACTTCGCGCAGTGGACGACGGCGCTCGCCCCGCTGGTGTCGCCCGCGATCCTCGCGGCGGGGCCGCGCGCTGCGCTGCGCGAACTGGCGCGGTCCGGTTTCACCGCCTGGGAGACGTTGCCGCTCTCCCTGCCGCACCTGATCCTGGCGAACGCGCGGACGGGGGCGGCGCTGGGGGAGTCGTGAGTCGTGGGTCGTGAGAAGGTCCATCAGCGGCGCGGTGCCTCGCTATCAAGAACACGCCGCTGCTACTCCACTCACGACCCACGACTCACGACTCGTTGCGAGCCACGCCGCGATCTCGGCCAGCGCGTCCTCGACGGTAGGGGCGGTGGCGGGGTCGCGGGCGGCGGCGAGGGCATCCGGGGGGAGGAGGGCGCGGAGGTCCGCTTCCGTGCGGGCGGTGCGTCGTGCGTCGGCGCGCGGTTGCGGCATCCCGGCGCGGTCGCGGAGGGCGGTCGCCGCCGCCTGCCAGCGGGCGGCGGCGGGCTCGCCAGCGCCGCTGGCGAGCGAGACGAAGCCTTCGAGGCAACGCGCGCGAAAGGCGGGATCGCCGGTCGCGATCAGGGGGACGACGCGCGTCAACTGCGCCCGCGCCTCCGCGAAGCGCGCGCAGCGCCAGAGGGCCATGCCGCGCAGGACGGCGCTCTCGCGACGCAGGGGCGCGTGGGCGAACTCGGCGAGCACCGCATCCGCCTCGTCGAGCGCGGCGAGTGCGAAGATGGGCTGCTCCTGGTAGGAGGCGTGTCGCGCGCGCCAGAGGAACCCCGAGGCACGCTCCAGGCTGTCGCCGCCATTCGTGGCGGAGAAGCGCCGCGCCTCGGCATAGGCCCGGTCGGCGGCGTCGAACTCGCCCGCCCATTCCTCGGCCATCCCGAGGCGGTGATAGCCGACGAAGCGGTAGAGCGCCGAGCCGATCGATTCGGCCACCGTCAGCAGGGTCGCGCAGGTCGCGCGCGCGCCGTCGGGATCGCCGCGCAGCAACTCCGCCTGCACGAGACGCCCGAGGATCATGCAGCGGAAAAGGGGCTGTGCGGCGGCCTGCGCGTCGGCATCGGCCTGGCGCAACTCCGCCTCGCCGTCGTCGCGGTCGCCGCGCGCCAGCGCGAGGTAGCCGCGCATCATGCGATAGGGGGCGCGGCGACCGGGGTGCGGCGAGGCACCCACCACGGCCCAGCCCTCATCGAGCAGCCGCGCCGTCTCATCGGACGCGCCGAGCGAGAGGGCGGCGAACGCGAGCGGCCAGCGGATCGCGGTCGCGAGCGCGGTATCCCCCGCCGCCTCGGCGAGGGCGAGCGCGGTGGCGAGATCCGCCCGCGCCATTCCAAGGTCGTTGAAAAGGCTCACGACGCCGCGCCCGTAGAGGGTGCGCGCGCGCAGATGGTCGTCCCCCACTCCGCGCGCAAGGAACTGATCGAGCCGTCCGCGCGCGCCGAGATGGTTCATCCGCATGAAGCCGTAGGGCCAGCACGCCGTCGCCAGGCGCAGCCCCCATGCCGGTGCGTGGGCGTCGGCCCACAGATACGCGGCGCGCACATTGCCGACCTCCGGCGCGAGTCGTTCCAGCCAGGCATTGCCCGCCGGCCCGCCGTCGAGCGGGTAGGGGCACGATTCCGCGAGCGCGATGCACCATGCGCATAGGCGCTGCGCGACCCAGTCCGCCTCGCCCGCCGCCACCAGCCGGGCCTGGGCCTGGTGGCGGATCGTCTCCAGCAGGCGGTAGCGGGACACGGGATCGCCCGCCCGCTCTTCCACGACGAGCGATTGTGCCACCAGCCGGTCGAGCGTCGTATCCGTGTCGGGCAGGTCCGGCCCGCCGCAAACCGCGCGCATCGCGTCGCGCGTCCAGCCTGCGGCGAAGGGGGCCAGTCGGCGCAGCAACGTTTGCCCGTCCGGGGTGAGGAGGGCGTGGCTCCAATCGAGGAGCGCCTGGACGTTCCGCTGGCGCGCGGCCCCGCCCCGTCGGCTGACCTGGCGGGAGTGCAGGGCCGCGGTCACGTCGACGGCGAGGGTTGTCAGGGATTGGGTGCTGAGTTGCGCCGCGACGAGTTCGAGCAGCAGCGGCAGCCCATCCAGGCGCGTGCAGAGTGTGGCGATCGTCGCGGCGTTCGCGGGGGTGACGGCGAAATCGGGGTCGGCCTGCACCGCGCGCGCGCAGAAGAGTTGCGCCGCCTCGCTCTGCGCCAGTTCGACCGGGGTGGACTCGCCCCCGGTTGCGGGGAGGGAGAGGGGCGCGACGCGGCGGACCACTTCCCCCGCCAGCCCCAGCGCCTCGCGGCTGGTTGCCAGGAGCTGCACGCCGCCCGTACGGTCGAGGAGGAGCTTCGCCAGCGCGGCGACGGGCGCGCGCAGATGCTCGCAGTTGTCGAGGATGAGCAGACAGCGCCGATCGCGCAGTTCGGCGATGAGGGCCTCGACCCCCGGCAGCCCCGGGCGATCGCGCACGCCGATGGTGGCGGCGAGCGTATCCGTGACACTCGTGCCCCCGGCGGTCTCGACGAGATCGATGAACCAGATATCGCCGGGGAAGGTCGGGCGCAGGGTGTTCGCGACCTGGAGGGCCAGGCGGGTCTTGCCCACCCCGCCCGGCCCGATGAGGGTGACCAGGCGGCGGCGCGTACCCCCGGTGAGCAGGCGCGTGATGGCGTGCTGACTTCCCGCCCGCCCGATGAAGGCCGTGCGCGCGGCGGGGAGATTGTGCCGGGTGCCACCGACGGGCGTTCGGGCGGCGGCCAGCGCCAGGAATGCCGCGCGCGCCGCGCCACCAACGTCGAGCGCCGCCGCCAGTCGCGCCAGGGTGCCGCGCTGGGGCACGCCGCCGGTGCCGGCCTCCAACGCCAGGATCGTGCGCTCGCTGACGCGGGCGTGCGTGGCCAGTTCGCCTTGCGTCAGCCCGGCGGCGTGGCGATATTCCCGGAGGCGTTGACCGAAACTCGGCCCGCCGCCCGCTTCCGGCGCGGCGAACGGCGGCGGGGTGCTGCGCGCGGTCGGTGCGGGGATCGTCACAGTGGCCCCATCGCGAGCGTAGTGCGCCTGGTGTGTATACCGTGTCTATGATACGCGGCAACCCCGTCACTGGGAAGGGTCACGGGGATAGCCCGGCGATGGTGCCCGACGTTCAGGCGAGAGGGCGAGCCTCGGGCGGGGCGGCGAGCGCCGTCTGCGCGCGCGCGAGGTCGTCGGTCACCAGTTGCCGAACCCGCGTCTCGTCGTCCCCTTCGAGGCGCAGGATGTAAGCCGGGTGGTAGGTGGCGAGCGCGGGGATATTGGCGGCGGTGGTGAACCACTCGCCACGGTTCGCGCCCATCGCGAAGCCTTTGCCGATCAGCGCCTTGGCCGGGGTGTTGCCGAAGAGGATCAGGGCGGTCGGGGCGATCAGGGCCAGTTCCGGCAGCAGCGTCTCCAGCCCGTCGCGGATCTCGCCGACGCGCGGCGGGCGATTCTTCAGGCGTCCACCCCCGGCGTCGGCGGTGGGGCGCACTTTGACCACATTGGTGACGTAGACCTGGCGCCGATCGATCCCGGCATCCTGGAGGATGCGATTGAGGAGTTGCCCGGCCCGTCCGACGAATGGGCGCTTGGCGATCGCCTCGTTCTCCCCCGGTGCCTCGCCGATGCTCACGAAGCGGGCGTCGAGCGGCCCCTCGCCGAAGACCATCTCCGGCCCGAGGCGCTCCGCCGCGCGCGCCTTCAGCGCGTCCCACGCGCCCTGCTGGTCCGTCGTTGCCGCCTGACTCATGCCTGCTTCTCTCCTCGCCGTCGCTGTCGTGTTCCCCCATTACGCACCGGGATGCACGCATCGTGCCAGGGCTGGCACGCCCTCTGCGTTGATGGAGCCGAGGCCCCGCGCGTGTGCGAGGCGGCGCAGCACCACCGCTGCGCCGCCGGGCGACGGGGCGGGTGTCTGCGCCATCGCTAACCGACCCTGCCCGCTAGGGATGCGGCGATCGTGCGACAATACAACGGCGCTATGTTATGGCGCGCCCTATGAGCGAGCGCTATGGAGGAGGAACGACAATGAGCGGCACGAGCGATCAGAATACCCCGCGCGGCGCGGTTGGCGACGGCTTGCGCGGCGATGCGGCGGCGCGGCTGCCGAGCCTGGAGGAGCAGACCCCCGGCCTCGATACCGATGTGGTGGAGCAGACCGACGCCGACGCCGTGGCGTTCTTCGGCGGCGAGGGCGGCGAGGTGACGAGCGGCGCGGTTGGCGACGGTCAGCGCGGCGACGAGGCGGGGCGGCTGCCGAGCCTGGAAGCGCAGACGCCGGGCCTGGACGAGGAGACGGTCGCCACCACCGACGCCGACGCGAAGGCGTTCTTCGGCGGCGATCGGGGCGGCACGGCGGATATGCGCGAGGTCGCGCGGGCGGCGGGCAACGGCGAAGGGGCCGACGCGGGCCAGCCGCCGGCGGGCGATGTCCGCACCGTCTACGAGAACGAGCGCCAGCCGGGCGAGGCCGAGCCGCGCGGGGGCCAGCGATAGTCCCGCTGACGGAGGCGCTGCGCTCCGGACTGCTGCGCGCGGGGGTGCCGGTGCCGATCGCTGTACGCAAGTACGACGGGCACCGGCGCTTCGTCGTGGAGACGACGGCGCTCGCGGCGAGTCCGGGGCTGCTGGTGGCGCGCGGGGAGGTCGGGCGCCGCTTCATCACTGCGGGCGGGACGCGCCACCCGCCGACGATCACCCTCGAATATTTCCCGGCGGGGCGCGACTACAACATCCTCAGTTATTACGAGGCGGCGCGCGGCGCGCTCCTTTACCACTTCTGCAATGTGCTCGCCGAGGCGACGTGGGACGGTGAATGCCTCGCCTACGTCGATCTCGACCTCGACCTGCGCGTCGAGCCGATGGGCCTGGCGACGGTCGAGGACGTGGGGGATTTCCGGCGCAACGCGCGCCGCTGGCGCTACCCTACGGCGACACGGCGCGGGGCGTTGGCGGCGTTGCGCGAGGTGCGGTCGCTGGCCGTGCGCGGCGTGCCCCCCTTCACCGCCGACTCGCTGGCGGTCGCGACGGCGCGCGCGCTGGCTGGCGAGTGGGCGGAGTGGGCGTAGCGGGCCGGTGGGCGAGTCGGCGAGAAGTACGAACGACGAAGGGTAGACGTGGTTGGTTAAGGTGGGTGCGGTTGGCGATTGGCCGATGGGGCGTGGGACGACGCCGCTCGTTTCTCGCCCACTGGCCCACCGGCCCGCTACGCCCACTCGTACGGGGGTATGATGGAGACGGCGCGCAAGCTCTTCGATCCGGCGGCGGGCTATGATGCCGGGCGAGCGGCCCTGGCGGGGGCGGTCGCCTCGGGGGCGTATCTGGCCGAGATGGCGGTCGATCTGCCGCTCCTCGACTGCCCGACCGACGATTTGCTGCTGCTCGGTGGCCTGATCACGCGCGATCGGCGGGCCTGGCCGCTCCTCGGCGCGGCGATGCACTTCACCAACGGGATCGCGCTGGCGCAGGTGTACGCGGCGGTGGGGCGGTATCTGCCAGGTCCGCCGTGGGCGCGCGGCGTCCTCTTCACGCTGATCGAGAATACCCTCTTCTGGGGGATCGTGCCGCTCTTCGACCGCTATCATCCGGCGATCCGCGAGGGCGCGCTGCCGAAGATGAACCGCCCGATCCCATTCCTGCAACAGGTGCTGCGCCACATCGCCTACGGCGCGGTGCTCGGGGCGGTTTACGGGCGGGGGCGGCGATGAAAAGGGAACGTGAACAGGAGACACAGAGACACAGAGGGGAACGAGAGAAAGTTTTGTACGTCGCTGCGCGCGCTACCGGTTCATTACTATCTGACACATAGCCCGCATCAGCACTGCCCCTCATTCATCCCATTCCCTTTCTCTCCCTTCGTCCTCTGTGTCTCTGTGCCTCCTGTTAATCGCCCCTACTGCCCCCGATGGAGGAGGTTCTATGCCGAGCGAGCGCGATACGGCGTTGGCGAGCCTGCGCGAGGAGGCGGAGACGCGGACGCGCGCGGTGGCGGGCGTGCTCGCCTGGGCGCGCGCCGAGCGGATCTACGGGCTGGCGCGGCGACTGGCCCGCCAGGAAGAGGCCGACCGCTTCGTGGTCGGCGTGGCGGCGCTGCTGCACCTCCTGCCGATGCCGGACGTGATCCGGGCACTTGAAGTGGCGGCGATGGCGGAGGAGCCGCGCCGGGCGATCGGGGCGGCGCTGGTGGCGCTGACGGAGCCAGGGATGCGCGGCGACCCGCTCGATCACCGCGTGTTGCGCGACGCCGCGCGCCTCGACCGTCTGGGGGCGACCGGGATCGCGGAGCTGCTGCTGGCGACCGGCGTGGCGGGTGAGGAGGTCTACGAGCGCCTCGATCCCTTCGCCGCCTTGCGCGACCTCGCGCCCGACGAATGGGCGCTCGATCGCCTCTACGCGCGCCTGATCGAGCTGCCGCACCGGATGGAGACGCCGACCGCGCGGGGATTGGCCGCGCGCCGGGTCGGCATCATGCTCTTCTACCTCGAAGCGCTCCGCGACGAATTCGCCGAAGCGCTGCCCGACGCCGTGCTCCCCGAGGCGCATTGGCTGGTGCCGGACGAGGAGTGAGCGCAGGCGATACCCGCCCCGCCTATGCGCCTGGAGTGCTCCCTCGGCCTGTTTTATGTGACTTGAACCAATGATCGTGCATCTGCTGCAAGAACTCGATCGTGATGGAAACCGGACGCCGAACCGATCACCGCATCCACCGGAAACCGGGGACAGAGCGCGGTCACCCCTTTGCCCCCGCTGTCGAGTTCGCTGATGAAGGTATGGATCTCGCTCGGCGGAAAGATGTGGACACAATAGAAACAGCCGCAGGGCTCGCTCCGTTCGAGTTCGGCACGATTGCGCGTGCAATGCCGGTGCGCGCGGCTATAGCCCGGCTCTGGTGATGCCGACATGGAGGGGTGTCGCCAGCGCGGGCGACGGTCGCGCTACGCTCGCTCCTGAACAGGGTACGAGCCGATTCGTCTGATTGCTGGCCGCTGCGGAAAGGGATTCGGTGGCGAGGAGCCGTCGGACTGCTGTCCCGGTCGAGGGTGGCGGTGCCGCGCCGAACGATCAGGTCGCGCGTGGGCTGGTTCGTCTGCATGGGCCGGGAACGCCGACCCAGGCCGGTAATCACAACGGTCGGCTCGTGGTGTTGCGGACCAGCATTGAGCCATGAGGAGGACAGTATGGCGGATGATGGCCGTTTGTCACGCGGGCGGAATTGTTGCGGCGGCGCTGGGGTGCCGGACGCGGCGTTCGATGCACCGGGCGTGGCGGGGGTGTGGTCGGTGCGGGATGTGCTGGCGTACTTCGTCGCGCACGAGCAGCGCGCGCTGGCCGAAGTGCGGTTGGCGAGGCACACCTCGCCGCATGATCCGGGCTCTTACGCAATTTCGCTGATCGTCGTCATAACCGAACGCCAAGTGGGGAAGATCGGTCGAAATAGCGCTCTCCCGAGGCTTGATGAGGTGCCTGACGGTGCCGTCTGACGACCCTGTCCCTACTTTGCTTCTCGTGATCAGCGAGATTGCGTAAGAGCCATGATCCGGCACACATGTTTGCACGAGAAGTGGCAAGCGCGTAGTATCGACGTCTCTCGGCGGTGTGTCGCGCAAGCTATGTGCAGGAGTGTCGTCATGTTCTTCGTTGTCCTGCTCACCGATGATACCGCGTACAACGCTGCAGTTCGCGCGAATCCGGCCATCGGGCAGGAGGTGGATACCCACTGGCACGCCACGGTCGTCCCCTGGCTGCGCGACCAGCCAGGCTTTCAAGGCATCGTGGTCGGCGTCGATCACGCTACCGAGCGCGTGGTGGCCAACGTGACCTTTGCGACTGCTGAACAGGCGGCGGCCTTCGCCGCTGCGTACGATGCGCGCTTCAGGTCGTACTACGAGGCCCGCGCGGTCCGCGTCGAACCGACACACATCTACGAGGTCATCTTTCAACTCTGAGAACGCGGGGGCGAGCGGAGCGGGGGCCGGTATGCCAAACCTCGGCGCATGATGCCTGACACCTATTGAGCGCTTCGGTGGCAAGAGCGTCTGGGCTGTCGGCTGCGATCATGAGGCTGCGACTGGACGCCGCCGCCAGAATTCCTGCTCAGGCAGGTGCAAACATGTGTGCCGGATCATATGGCGAGGTGGGGGCGAGGCGCGGCGAGCGCCTGTACATGGAGTCGTGAGTGGCGGGTCGTGAGTCGTGAGCAGGGGCGTGATGCCGATAGCGGGCGATGCCCATCCGCGAATCCTTCCACGGACCACGGACTCCCGACTACGGACTTGCCCGCCCGCCGTCTCTCTTCTCTCATGATTCATAATCCCCGCCTCACGACTCCCGCATCGCCAGCAACAGCCCCGCGATCGTCTTCGCGTCCGCGATGTCGCCGCTCGCGATCAGGGCGGGGGCGTCGGCGAGGGGGACGATCTCGAGGGCGATATCCTCGTCCTCCATCTGATCCTGTGCGCCGTGGGTCAGCCCGGTGGCGAGGTAGACGGTGATCTTCTCGGTGCAGAAGCCGGGCGCGGTGAAGAAGGCGGCCAGCTCCCGATAATCGGTCGCGGTGTAGCCGGTCTCCTCGGCGAGTTCGCGCGCGGCGGCGGCGGCGGGCGACTCGCCGGGCTGGTCGAGCGTCCCGGCGGGGATCTCCAGCAGGGCGCGTCCGGCGGCGTACCGGTACTGGCGCACGAGGATCACGCGGCCATCGAGGAGGAGCGGGACGATCGCGACCGCGCCGGGATGGACGACCACCTCGCGGACCGTCTCGCGCCCGTTCGGCAGCCGCACCCGATCCTTGCGGATCGTTAGCAGCTTGCCCCGGTAGATCGTCTCCTCGCCGATCGTCTGCTCGCCACCCGTCGCGTCCGCCCCGCTCATCGGCTTCTTCCTCCTCGCGTTCTGCCCGGAAATGGCGACGGCACCCCTTGGGTGCCGCATGGCCTGGCCTGTGTTTTTGGAGGCGTCGATGGGATTCGAACCCATGGTGGAGGTTTTGCAAACCTCTGCCTTACCACTTGGCTACGACGCCGCAGAAGAGCAACCGCAGTAGTGTAGCATGAGTAGGCGGAGTAGTGCGAGTAGGCGAGTAGGGGGTAACGGAGTAGGTCGACCGCTATCGGTTTCTCCCGTCCTTCTCTACTCGTCTACTCGCCTACTCGCACTACTCGCTACTGCCCATCCCATTTCGTGTAAACCACGATCCGGTTGTTGTAGGAGGCGCTGCTGGGATCGAAGTCGCCGATGCAGGAGATCAGGTTCAGGTTGCTGTCGCTGGTGTTGCCGAAGATCCGCTCCAGCGGGGCGTTGTCGGCGGGGTAGATTTCCACCGCAGTGACCACGAAGCGGCGCTGCTTACCCGCGTCGTCGGTCACGAAAACCTCGGCTCCGGGGGTAAGCTTGTTCAGGTTCCAAAAGACGACCGGGCCGATGCCGTGGTAATCGACGTGGCCCGCGACGACCGCGTTGCCGCGCGCACCGGGACGCGCGCCGGGCGCGTACCATGCGGTGTTGTTCGGATTCTTCGGCGTGTCCATCGCTCCGGCGGCGTTAAGGCCGACCTGCTCGACCGGGGCGCTGACGCCGATGGTCGGGATCGTCAGCGTGACCGGCGCGCCGACCGGGGCGACGACGACCGGCGGCGCGGTGTAATCCGGCACCTGGGCGACCGGGCGGTCGAGTACCTGGCGACCTTTGGCGAGCGTCTCCGCGCCGAGGAGGCCGAGCAGCACCTGGTAGCGCGCCGTCTGCTCCGGGTGGTATTCGAAGCGGTTGCGCTCGAAATACTGCACGATGTAGGGCTTGCCATCGGCGGCGTTGATCTCGGTGAATTCCTCGGTGAGGGGGAAGCCGAAGACCGCGAGGCCGCCGTTCGCCTGCCAGTAGCGCAGGAAGGTGCCGCGCAGCGTATGGCCGGTGGCGTCCAGCGTGGCGCAGTCGGCGGCGCAGGGCACCGCCGGGGCGCTGCGCTCCGGGCGGTTCCCCGCCAGGTCGTTGCCAAGGAGGGTCAGCAGCACCTGATACTGCGCCGCGTTCTCCGGGTGCCATTCCATGATCGCGCGCTCGTAGTACTGCACGATCAGGCCGCGATCGTCCACGAAGGGCTGGCTGACCGGCAGGCCGAGGATCTCCAGCCCGCCGTTCGCCTTCCAGAAGGCGAGGAAGGCGTTCTCGGCGCAATAGGGGACGCCGGGCGGGCAGTAGCGCTCCCCGGCGGCGGCGCGCTGACCGGACGGGACGGCGACGATGGCACCGAGGGCCAGCATCCCCGCGAGACACAACAGGGCGAGACGACGCATCGGGACTACTCCTCCACATATAGCGGTGTCGGCGGACGAACAACCTGTCTGAAGATTACTACGGAATGGTAGCCGAGAAAGGACAAAAATGAAACGCTCGACGCGACCTGTGGTTGTGTCGGCGCGATCGGGCGCGGGCTTCGTGCGCGCTGCTCCGCCGCCCGCACCCCCGCCGCCCGCCCATGAAGGGCGCACTGCACCCATGAAGGGCGCACTGCCTCCGGGGGACCCGCCCAGCCGAGGAGCGGGGGAGGACCAAACCCTACGGGCCGATCGCGAAACGCGGCACGAAGTGCCACCCCATATTCGTCACTCGTCATTTATCTGGGGGATCGCCAGCGTGCGAAGGCCCAGCGGACGTAGCGGAGGCGCGGCGACGGCCCGCCACGCCGCCACCGCCCGCCCAGGCCACCCCTCCCCGCGCCGTCGGCGTGCCCCTGGAAACCCTCGTGGCCGGGGTCCGCACCGTAGACCGCGCCCATCACCGCGTCGGCCTAGTCCTCGAAGGGACTGCTCGCGGCGTAGGCGGACGCGCGCGGGCCGGGGAGGAGGGCGATGCCGAACGCCAGCCGGTGCCGCGCGCGCCGATCCCAGGCATGGGCCAGCTCGTGCAGCAGAACGCGCCGCCCCCCCGTCGCGCCGCCCGTGCGCGGGTCGAAGCTCCGATCGTTGACGGTCAGCAGGCGGGCGTCGGCATCGTAGAGGCCAAGAACCGGGAAGCGCGTCCCCGCCTCGTTCGTGGTGATCGGGAGGGTGCGGTCGCGGACGAGCGTGATCGGCCCGCCGAGCGCCGCGACGAGCGCGGCGAGGGTCCAGCGCGCCGCCGCCAGCAGATCGGCGATCGCCTCGGCCACCATCGCCAGTTCGTCCGCGTGCCACTCGTCCTCCGGGCGCGGCGCGAGGCCGCAGGCGGCGAGGGCGGCGATGAGGTGGGCGTGTTCGGCGGCGGCGGGTCTAGCGATGGTACCCCGCCGTTCTTTATTGTCGCGGGCGGGCGATCGTTGCCGTTGCATCGGTCCCTTGGCGAGGTATCGGGCCGTCCGCGCAGCCATGCGGGCGGAAAGTGTAGCCTGCGTGGTTCTACGCGCGATCTGATGCCGACAGGGAGAAGCGCCATTATCGGCGCGGGCACTACTGGGGAACTGAGTGCGCCGCGCGTGGCTCTCGGCTATTGGTGCCACCATGATCATCGTCGGCATACTCGCGCGCGGCGATATTGCTCGCACGTTGGCCGCCGACGCGGGGTTGCCAGGACGGCTCGATACGGTCGCCATCATGCCGATGAGCAGTTCCTCAGGGGGATGCTGGCCCCTTACGCTGATCGTTCACCAATTCTTTCCCGAGGAAGTAATTGAGCAGGGTACGGATGGTCGCCACCGCCGCGAGTTTGCCGATCGCGTCCCAGGTCGGGGCGACGGCGGTCGAGAGGATGTCGGCTGCCAGGAGAAACTCGAGCGCGAGTCCGAGCGAGCTCCCCAGCCCGAGCCGGATGCTCTCGGTGGTGACCTGCTGGCCCCGGTGGGGCAAGTGCTGCGCGATCCAGCGTGCCAGCGCGTGTATCACCCCGCCGGCGATGATGACCGCGCCGATAGCCTCGATACAGCGGGTGAGGATTTGCGTGGCAAACTGGAGCCATTCCTCCGGGGATCGGCCCCCGCCCTCGGTGACGAGCGCGCCGAGGGCGGTGTAATCGAGGGCGCTCATCGCGATCTGTTCCTCTCACTACTCGCGCGCCACCATCCGCCGCCATACAACGAAAAGCATCGGGAAGGGGAAAGGATGGCCGGAGCGATGCGTGGCGATCTCTTCCTTACTTTTTTGTGTCGATCACGCCGGATGCCCAGCAACCGCTGTGGGGCGATCGCGCGGCGCAGCGGGTAGTGACAGCGTCGCGAGGTCGGCGCGGAGCTTGAGGACGGCGAGATCCTTGTGCTTCGCTTCGAGCATGATGTCGAACGGCACATCCGGCACGGACGCGAGGTAGGTCGCGAACTCCTGCGGGTCGATGTCGTCCGCGTGCTGACCGAGCGCGGGCGGGGCCTCGACCATCAGGCGTTCCCCGGTCTTGCGATTCTTGCGCGCGATCTGGCGAACCTCGCGGCGCTGCGAGCTGTAATGGATCTTCTGCTTCTGCCCCGCAGGCCAGGTGGCGGCGGCGAGCCGGGTCGCCTCGGCGGCGGGGATGTTGTCCGGGTTGTTGGCGTCGTGGTGCAGCCAGTCCCAGCAGACGGGGATGCCGGTCCGCTCGCTGACGCGGAGGACATCGCCGAGGCTGTAGTGCGTCTCGTCGTTCTCCAGCACCAGCCGCGCGCGGACCGCCTCCGGGAGGTCGGGGTAGCGCGTGATGAAGCGCTCCAGCGCGGCGGCCTTGTCGCCGTAGACCCCACCGACGTGGGTGATCACCTTGTTGTCGATCGGCATCCCCAGCGCGTCGAGCAGCGCGACATGGTAATCGAAGTCGCGCAGGGAGGCGGCCAGAATCCCCGCGTCGAGCGCGTTGAGGAGGGTGTACTGCGCGGGGTGCGAGCTGAGGCGCAGGCGATAGTGCCGGGCCTTCGCGCCGAGTGCGGCCAGTTCGTCGCGGCATTCGTCGATCTGCCCCCAGAATTGCGGCAGATCGGGGTGGGTGATGTAGGGCGCGACGCCGGACGAGAGGCGGTACATGCGGATGTCCGCCGCGTCCAGATAATCGAAGATGTCGTGCAGATAGCCGATGCTGACGCGGAGGTGCGGATCGTTCTGCCAACGCCGCGCGTCGTGCGCCTTCAGTCCCGGCTTGCCGAGCACCACGCAGGCGAAGCCAAGTTCTCGCCCGCGCAACAATTCCGCCGCTGTCCCCGCTCCGGTCGCCGTCGCCGCCATGTCTGCCCCTCGCTGTTCGCATCGTTCCCCGCGCTGGTCATCCAGGGCGTGGTACGCAGGGGGTGTGCCAGTGGGGGCATGACGAGTGACGAATAGGGACGAGGGTCGCCGCAGAGACACAGAGACGCAGAGAACGGACGTGAGAAAGAAGGGACGGAACAGGAGACGCAGAGACATAGAGGGGGAACGGGAGAATCGGGGTATTCCAGTCCGCGCAGGCGGGCTTCGTGGCCGCAGGCCCTTCAGCCGGGTCTTTAGACCAACGGCTCTACCGGCGTGTGCGGCCCTCACCCTGGCTCGGCTTCGCTCGCCACCCCTCTCCCACTCTGGGAGAGGGGCTGTGTTGCGGGGGCGGGCGGGTGCCGGATGAACCCTCACCCCCTACCCCCTCTCCCCATCCGAGGAGAGGGAACATCGCCGCTGCGGATATTGTTGCTTGACGTGCCGCTTGATGCTGCAGCGGCTATAGCGCATCAGTCCGCGCAGGCGGGCTTCACCGTCGCCAGAGTCACCCGTGTATTAAGACTTCCCGCTCCCGATCGCCACTGCACGTTGGCGTATACTCTGGCGGTGTGACGCTGGCGCTATGGCGAGGGGGCGACGATGGCCGAGGGGGCGATTCGGGAGGTCGGCATCCTGATCTTCGATGGTGTGGAGGTGCTCGATTTCTGCGGCCCGTTCGAGGTTTTCTCGGTGGCGCGACGACCGGGCGAGGGGGGCGACGAGCACAAACTTTTCAACGTGCGAACGATCGCGGAGGCGCGGCGCACGGTCACCTGCACCGGCGGGCTGCTGGTGGAGCCGCACCTGGCGATCGCCGACGGCGACGCGGAGACGCACTTCGACATCCTGGTGGTGCCGGGCGGGCAGGGGACGCGCCGCGAGCGCCAGAACGGTCCGCTGCTGGACTGGATCGCGGCGCAGGACCGGCGCACGGAGTTGACGACGAGCGTCTGCACCGGGGCGTTCCTCCTCGCCGAGCGCGGCATCCTCGATGGCAAGGCCGCGACAACGCATTGGGCAAGCGTCGACTGGATGCGGGAGCAGTATCCCGCCGTGACGATGCGCGCGGACGCCCGCTACGTCGATGAGGGGCGCGTCATCACCTCCGCCGGCATCTCCGCCGGGATCGACATGAGCCTGCACGTCGTCGCGCGCCTGCACGGCGACGAGGCGGCGCGCTTCACAGCGCGGCGGATGGAATACGAGTGGGCGGAATAGTCGGCAGTCGGCAGTCGGCAGTCGGCAGAGAG
>JAABUN010000764.1_pt1 | contig 79789 bp, 87 predicted proteins | sample 5559311 | NCBI WGS metagenome assembly JAABUN01 (sample SAMN10711877, study PRJNA513370) | rock metagenome | isolation source: Antarctica rocks | place: Antarctica: Victoria Land, Siegfried Peak sud | reverse complement strand
GAGGTGTGGAGGAGGAGGTGGGGGGTGTCGACTCGGCGTATTAGGGGGGTTGGGTGGGCGGTGGGGGTTTTGGTCGGGTGGATGTAGGAGAGGAAGGGGGGGATGGTGAGGGGGGGAGGTTTTGACGTTGTAGGGGTGGCTTTTGGGGGGCGGCGGAATTTGCTGGTGGATGAGCTGCTCATGCTTGCGAGATTGATGTCGTTTTCGATGTTGCCGCTTGCATGGCTGCCGTTCTCGCCTTCGTTGGCGTCTTCAGCGTAGAGTGGGTCGAGAATTTGACGCATTTGCAGCTTCTGTGCCAGACCGTCTTGCCAACCAGCTTTGGCCCACCAGCCGACGACGTCTTCGCTGATGCTGTCGAAAGTCTCGTTTCGTTTGATCATCTCCAGTACCCAATAGGGAAAGAGATAGATGTGTGCGTCGCGGTGGGTTGTCAGCATGCGTATTCTGCCGTGTTTTCGGATCATGCCGTGGCGGATTGGGAAGCCTTTCTTCGCTTCGGTGATGTCCCGTAGAGTGTCGGTCGTGGTGGCGTAAAGAAGTTTCGAGATATCCGGCCTCAGCGAACCTTCAGGCGACGGTACTGCTGGCTGAGGAAGTGAAGTAGTGATGACGAAATCCGTCTCGGTGCCCTTCGTGCTATCCTCCCCTTTCGTCTCATACCAAACGCCTAACCCCCCCCGCCTACCGCCACTTTCACCACCTAAGCCCATCTTCGGCCCTCCATAACCATCGGAGGAAAAGCTTGCACCTCCGAGCCCTCCTTGCTGGATCATCCACGCTTCCAGCAGAGACTCGCCCGGTAACTCGGACACGAGATCACACGGTAGCACAAGGAAGTCCCCCTTGATTGCAGCTTGGACTTCCGGATCGCGAAGGATCTCTGCTGTTGGTGTGTTTTCCGAGAGTGACAATGGGGAGAGGATGTCTGGTTTCGGGGATGGGAGGGACGTGAGGTGCGGGTTTTGAGCAAGAGCTGTTTGGATTGCTGGTAGAGAGGAGGGTGGAGTAATAAGATGTATGTCTTGGCATCTCGTCAGGAACGTGAATTTTTGAGGCAATTTCTACTGGCTAGGAAGATGACTTTATTTCGTTCTTGCTTATAGATATATTTGGCAACGAAAAGTAAGGAACTAGAAAATGAGATTGATCTTTCTATCGAACATCCATACGACTGAGATGATGAGGTAACAAAAACGCGATTCGAGATCTCGAGGTTACTAATGGAAGCCTACGTACTTGTTATACCCATACGGTAGCACCAATCCAAGGGGTACCATACCATAGGACGGTTGGCGATTGGGACCAATGCTTTCGGGAAGTCTTCTGGATTTGCGGTGAAGGTGTTCAAGGAAACGCCGGGGCCGCAGAGTATGATAGCCTGGAAGCCCGGCGACGGCATACCCAACGCATGAGGCATGCTACTACGTGGAATGTTGAAATGCACGGCACAATACCACTTGGAAAGTAGATGTCGAAAGTATGAGATCGCTATATGTTCTTTCAAACAGCCAACCTTGTGAACACTCGAGACACGGTAGACCTGTCAAGATTCTTAGCGATGTCACAGGGCGGAAAGTAACATCGACAATACACTCATAGATAGCATGGAAATGTCTAACGACCAACTCCAAAGGCCGACAATGACTTTCAATTCCAGCCCTACAGATATTCAGCCCTACAATGATTTGGCTAAGGTAAGGCCGGCACGCCGGGATTTCGGCGATTGTCCCGTTCCTTGGCGCTCCAGCTCTCGAGTCAGCCTCAAGTAAACAACCTGGTAATTCTTAACTTTCTTCTTCTATCGCATGGCCACTTTGTGGTCTTGCACCGCTTCAAAGCTCTACACGTTTTTTTGGCCATAATGTCTTATTCATACGAGCGCCAGCGACGAACCACGCACGGTTCTTCAACTAGAAGAACAGCGTGGGGCTATTGGATCCCCTTAGCTGTGACAGTCACCGTCGCGAGCGCGGGGCTTGTGGCTTGGATATGGAACGAAAGAAACGATGAAGAGGAGAGCAATCTGCCCCCTGGATCAGAAGGTCCTCCTGGTTATGCAAACGCTCCCTCTCCCTCTGGCTACTCTTCCCCCAAACCCGACTACCCCAATGCGCCACCTCCAGGCTTTCAAGGTCCTCCTGGCCAGTCCCCATACCCGCCAAGTCAACAAAACCAGCCCCCCTATATGCCTGGTTCCTTCGAACCGCCACCAGAGGATGCGAGCATTGTTGCACGTATGTCCGGAGCACTTCGACGGACGCCAAGTCCACAGCAGATCTTTGATGGCGCAAGGAAAAACGTGGTCGCTGGGGTGGCTGCTGCAGGAGCTGCTGTTGGTGGAGCTTTATCATCAATTACAGAAGAAGACAAATCAGGTTACGAGGACCATTCGAGATGGTCGGAGGAAGCAGACTCACAGATTGGAGGATCCGCTCCCCAAAAGGGACCCGAATCAAGAGGCGTGGAAAGCTCAAGCTCGGGGACCGCTCGGCAAGCTGCTCACTCGGAGGTGAAGGTTGGAGCCAAGCGAAAAATCGTTGCGATTGTGGTTTCGGCTGCGTCAGACTACGAACACAGCGAAGGCGCAGGGTATCACCAAGAGCATGCCGTAAGTTCCCAGATGGAGCGAAACTCCTTCAAGCTTAGGAAACTGACACCTATTCCAGTCAATCTTGTCTCATCTGCCAGGACCCATGGGTGCTGACTTACGCGTCTTTATTCTGATATATACACCGGATCTTAAACAACACCCTCTTGCAGACACGTCGCCTGATAAAGCACCTACATCAACGACTTCCTCCTATTCAAATATCGGCCACGAGGATGCACAAAGCCAAGACGACAAAACGCCCGAACATAAGGCCTCTTCTGCCCGGTCCAAGATGTTCAATACACTATACACACAAGCGCAGGCGCTCGTTGAGAAAGATACCATGATCATGCCGTTCACAACTCCTACCGGGTACATACATCTTCTTCGTCACCTTGGCCCAGAGATTGTATACCTCCAGCAAACACTCTCAGGTCAAGGTGGGGATGCTATTTCACAAATATCTGGCTGGGTCGGCCAGATCTTGCTGGTAGTTGGGGATGAGAGTGGTCATGGAGGGTTGGTTGATAGTGAAGACGAGCGCGGAGATGACAGCCAGGACAGGTGGTGGCATAATGACTCAAGAATTGGGCTTGGCAAGGGGGTGGAAATTGTTGACGGCCTTCGCATTGGCGAAGATTTCATACGGCGCGTGGGTGGCCACGACTGAATGGAGACGGAAGAAAGGTTGTTCTTCTGATTGCAAACTTGGGGGTCCTATGTTATCTGATGTCTCAGTGGGTTATGACGGTTTGCATTGCGCAATGACGGGCAATTGCCTGCTACCGACCTTATGAGGTTTCGGGCAACAAGTACATTGTATTCAAAAGATCGGGAGTTAGGATAACATAAATGAGATATGGTATTTCGCCATTGTCATATGTACAACAGCACCTATCCTCGGTGGACCGAAAAGGGATTAGCGTATATAACCGGACTTCTGATACTGTAGAACCGCCTTACCTTTCGTATAACACCAAATCATCTCACCCAAAGTATCTCTCTCGCTTTGCAAAGCTTCTAGGTCTTTGAAACTTCTGTGACTCACGCTCACAATCACCCTCGAAAACCCTCGGCAGATTCGCTGCGCTACAATCACCCAGTCGCAACCTTCCCCCCACCGTCCCAAATGCGGCAGTACGAGGGCGGAGTGCAAGCTTCGTGCCTACTCAGGTAGCTGTTCCGAGAGCTAATCTCTTGCCATACTCTATCCTCGTCCGCTCCATCTCGAGGAAATCAAGACCATGGCCACGGCTGTCGCTCCAAAACCTTCGGTGCCCCACCAAACGAAGATGAAGCGGCCCCCTCTTCCCACCGTCCAGACTAATGGAGTCCATTCTTCTCAGTCTTCACGTTCACCATCCGTCAGCTCCAAGAGACCTCCTGGATTCAAACAACCCCCTACCCCTACGGTGAATGGCGTCAATGGCGACGCGAACGGCTTGGGGCCGCGATTGAGCAATCGGAGGAAGGATTCGCAAAAGCCTGGAGACATGCAGGGGCGGCCGAGCCGTACTGGACGAGGAGGGCCCGATGGAGAACGAAGACCTGCGAAGAGAATGACAGAGCCATATGTCAAGACTCAGGAATATGTCTTAAAGCGACATCGCAACAAGCCACCATCTTTCATCCTTCACTTACATCCGACGCACTTTCGCTTTGACACCCAGGATGGCAGCTTCTCATACAACTCGCCCATGAAATTCATCCTCGAGCACTTGAAGTCCCAAACGATACCACATGACATGATGGAAGACTTAAGTGCTGCGGGCACCCGCTTCTATGATGGATGTCTTATCGTCCAGATCCAAGACCATAGAACCAACTCTAGCGAATCCTCTACGTCCGCGAATGCTACCGAAGATGACAGCTATGTGCCGTTTTCCATACACAACTACAATGAGCATATTACTCCATCACCATACGTGCCCTATCCCAAGAGAGCCGAGACTACTGCCAATGGAGACTCGAGCAACGCCAATCCTCAACCAGGAGAGTCCTCAGGATTGAAAGACAAGGAGCCCAAAAAGGGCCCTAACAAGTTTACCCTGGTCCTCTTCCCTACCCCACTTTCTATGCACGAAGAAGTTGTTATCCAAGCCAATACCGTGGACCCTCGGCAGAACAACCGAAAGCAATCCACAGCTGTACCTCGAACCCCTGCTTCTGCAACAATTCCGCCTACTCCCTCGTCCGCGGTTTCCCAAACACTTTCCACCAGCGGCCCCCCTGCAAAGCGGCAGAGGATGATGGTTGGCAAAAACGAGCTTCATAGCTTCGAGAGCAAGCTGGTGAACTCGACTGCACCTCCTCTATACCTCGATCCGGTGGAATGTCTCGAAGATGCACATAGAGTGCTTGAGAGTTTGACCGACCCCCAGCATAAAGAACCTTACCCTGCGCCTAAGATAAAGAAACGTACAATCGCGGAGTTAGCGGCCGACGAGGCAATCGCAGCGCAAGAGCAGGACTTCATGCTTATCATGAATGAGAGATATTCGGCAGGAGCTGCTGGAGCCAAGGCCGGAGGGACGGATGGTGAAGCTGGAATTCCAACATTTCAACCGAACTTTGAACAGTGGCAGGCTATCAGGAATATCAGGGCAGAGCACAAGGAGCGCGCCGCACGTGAGCTGGAGGCGAAAGCCATACATGAGGCAACACAGCAAGCGAACAGGTTGCGGAAGGAACAACAGGAGAAAGCTGCCAAAAAGGATATGGAACGGAGAGCGGAGCAGCTTGCTCGAGATCAACAGCACATCAACAACATGAATCGCCAAAACCAGATGAACAGGGAAATGCAAAGACAAGTCTTGGCCACTGGTCAGAATCAGATAGCTCACGGAAATCCTCACCCATTGCCAAATGGGACTTCTCATGCTCAAAATTCATCGCCGATACCACGCAACAATACACCAAACACCCATTCGTCGCCAATGGCAGGCCATCTGCCTATGAATATTACATCATCCGGTCAGGGGGTTACCAGTAGCCCTGCACGTCCACCATCTGCTATGCAACATGCTCAGCCTGGAGGCATGGGTATGGCACGCCAAATTAGTCGACAGCAAGTGCCAAGCCGTACAAGTACGCCGCAAATGAATGGAACCCCTTCTATGTCGCATGCTACGCCAGTGATGGGCCAACATGGAACTCCTCGTATGCCCCAGGGCAGCCCACCAATAGGCACGAACCCTACCCTGAATCATAACATCATGGCCAACGGACATCTGAACGGGCAACCGCCACAATTTTCGCCGGAGCAGCAGCATCAGGTCTTGGAACAAATGAAACGCGAACAGATTTTCGCTCGCAATCATCAAGCTCACCAACAGCAACTGCAGCGTGAGCGGATGCAGAACGGCTCGCCAAACGGTCAAATGTCGCCCGAGCAGCGGAATCCCGCTCAGATGCAAAGCCTCCAGCACCAAGCGGCTCTGAATCAGCAACGGCAATATCAACAATCGTTGCGGATGCATCATGCCAGCATGAATGGACCACCAGGACATCCCAACATGCCCAACGGCGCATCCCCACCACAGCAGAACCCCCAGCAACCGCATCTCCAACAACGGCCCAATCCCGCAATGCAACTCACGCAACAACAGAAACAACATCTGCAAGCGCAAAGCCAACACCTCTACCACGGCCTCCTCAACAACGTAGCGCAGAAATATGGCGGAAACCTCGCCGCCATCCCACAGCCCGAGCGACTGCATTGCGAGCAGCAAGCGAAACTGATGGCGCAGGAGCAGATGAAGAAGCATCTCATCATGGCGCATCAGAAGGCCAAGGAGAACCGACACGCGCAGTTCCAGCAGATGGCCGCTATGAACGGCATGAACGGCTTGAGTATGCAGGGGATGAGCGATCAGCAGCGACAGGCTATGTTGCAGCAGATGCAGGGGATGCAGCAGATGAGTCAGATGCCACATATGGGCGGCAACGGAGTGCAGAATGTCAACGGTATGGTGCACAATCAGCATATGAACGGGGGTGGTGGTGGGATGGGAGGGATGCAGTAGGTGCGATTTTAGGAGAGTTGGGGGGAAGGATTCAGGCGATATACGGTGATGATGGATGGTACGATTGGGTCCTAATTGGTGTCGAATCATTGGAGTTGGATATACCCCGGAATCGGTGATGAGTTGTATTTTGTGGTAATGAAGGGTCTTGACGTTTTTGTCTAAGGGATTGAGTGGATGCATTCGGTTCTGGGCGTATGTGCTCTTCTTCTGAGACTCCGCAAGAGCCATTGGGGGTTTTGGGTATCTCGTGCGGCGTTTATTTTATGCGAAAAGGGACACGGCGTTTGTCATTAGTGATGAGGCATGGCGGTCTGGTAATTTCTAGGTTTTGCACGTATCAATCGCGAAGATTTCGTCTTCAAGACCAACTCCCAACCTCAAATCCGCTCCGCCCCACCCATCGCCACACCCCTCCCCCTCAACTCATCCACCAACTCATAGAACTGCCTCTTCCCCCTAAACACCCCCGGCCCATGCCTCAGCAAGCCCTTGGGATCCTCAATATCCTCCATCAACTCCCCACAAAGCCCCCACTCGCCCCTCCTCTCCAACGCCGCCAACGTCCGAAACAACGCCCACCAACTCGGCCTCTTGCCCTCTCGCGGCACGATCCGCAGGAACTGCAGCGCCTTCTCGATCTCGTCGTGGTTGGCATAGCCTTCGATCATGCGGTCGTAGAAGACGTCGTCCATCAGGGCTGTCTGGCCGCTTTCGGCGAGGCCGGCCCACAGGGTGGCGACGGAGGCGAGGTCGGGGGGCTTGCAGGCGAAGTAGTGCGATATCAGAATTGTGTAGTGGTGGGGGGAGGGCGGGATTCTGTGGGATTTCATGTATTTGAGGATGGTGCGGGCGGCGGGGACGTTGGACGTTTGTGTGGCTGTTTCGGCGTCGCTGTTGTTGTAAAAGTCCTTGGGTGATTTGGGGTTGAGGAGACCGTCTAGGAGGATAGTGAAGGTGTAGGTGTTTGCGGGGAGGCCTTTGTCTTTCATGTTTCCTAATACGGACATGATGGTTCGTTCTTGAGCTTCGGGAGGCATGGAGTGGAAGCTGGAGTCTTTGTTGGAGACCAGGCCGTTGAGGATGATGGTGAGGGTTGTTACATCTGGGGAACAATCGTGGGCAGCCATCTGTTGGAGGTGGGATTGTACCTGAGCTTGTGTGCCGTGGCGGACAAGGGGTTGGAGGAGGATGTTGAATATAGAGGTATCGAGACGAAGATTCTGCGATTCGGCCCAGGCGACTACGGTGGCGTGAAGTTCATGCTTGCCAATAACTGTGAGGGCTGAGAGAGCGGAGCGCACAGGGCGAATGTTTGGAACATTGGGGTTCAAGGGATCAGTATCTTTCTGCGTGGTAACGCTTTCCCGAAGCCTGTCGGTTCCGGTCTTTCCCTTCCAGAGTCTCCCCAGAGTCTCGAGGGCTTCAAGCCCTTCCTGCCACTTCCCAAGCCTGATCAGTCCATGGATGTAGATACTCCAAGTTTCTATGTCCGGTGTGAATTTCGAGCGGAGCATGTTCCTCCATATATGTTGCAACGATGTCGGGTCTCGAGTCCCGATGCAGCCGGAGAGCATGGCACTCCAATGTCTTTGGGCTGGAGATTGCCCGTAGTTGACCATGTAGTTCCAAACGGCGATTGCTTGGTTTGAGCATCGAACTACCCAGAATGTGCGAAGAAACTCGGCGAAGACCCTGCTGTTGGTGTCTTTGTCCTTCGGTTTGCCGCTGTCAAGATAATCAACAAAATTGTCCCAGAGAGTTACGGCGCCCTCAGGGTCTTTTCGTTTTAGAGCTACATTCACTTCAGACCGACGCTTCTCGATGGCTTCTAGGCTCCATTCATGTATCTGCTTGTGCTTCCGCTCTCTTAATTCATCCCTTTTCGAAACGATTATATCATGCTTGTCCTTCAGCTGTTGGGCCTCCAATTGTCTGATGATTTTTCCGATGATCTCGGTTTCGATACCTGTATCAGACAGCCGAGTCCTCGTGGTTGAGAGGTCCAACTCCCTGCCTCTGTGAAGCTGGGCAAAGAAATTGCCTAACAGAGGTGCACACGGTACATTCTCTGCGTCACAATACATGTGCGTCGTGATTGCAGCCGTTGCCATACAGTTGACAAGGGAACCGTCTGGATATTTGTTCATTAGGCGCCAAAAGCGGTTTTCCAATGACTCGGTGGTAGGCTTCTGATCTTTGGATTCGTGGGAAGCGAGATCTGTAATATTGATCTTAAAGTCAAGACTGCCTTTTGGATTCTGATATTGCTCCCGAAATATTGACCATACCTCTAAGAGGTCTTGAGCTAGTGTTTTGGCTTCTCTGGCTTCTTCCTCCGTTTTCCCATCAACCACGAGCTTCAATCTCATCAGCTGCCCGATCTGAGACCATATGACTTCATGCCACCAATGACCCATTATCTCATGTTTCATGTAGGTCTGTATGACCACGCCAGGAGTCACAATGGTATTGGTATTGTGTACCAATAATCGCTGCTTCGAGCATATAGCCAAGAGGATATCGTGGAAAACAACACGCTGTTTCTTCCACTCGTCATCGGACAGATCCCTATTCCGCCTCCAAATTCTTTCGGAGAGAAGCTGCTGGCAAGATGTCCATATGTATTCGATGCGGGAGGTTCCCCTTTTGAGCAAGTTATGCAATTCAAGAAGGCGGCGGTAAATTGATCTTTCGCTCATTGTGTCCTCGACTATATGCTCTTTGTTTTCCCCTTTCGGCGTGCGGGAGTATCGCGATATCTGTGATGCTTGTTCATGGGCACGAGTGGATGAGAAGAGAGTTTCTAAGACTTTGTCCACGCCAACAGGCTTGCGTAGCTCTTGATATTGTCTGGCAAAGGACTGCCGTTTCTTCCGATGAGCTCTGCTCACGTCTAGATCCCCAGTAGTGGTCGCCCCCACCTCTTGTGTTTCGGCTTGGGTAGCATTGCGGTCCACGAGCTTGCCCAGGGAGACGAAGCTCGCGTTCCGGAGCTGGCTCTTGGAGCGAAGCAGCTGCCGAGAACATCTGGAACACACATATGGCGTGTACATCAATGTAGTGGCTAGGAATGGCCACTGCGAAGATCCACGATGTGATATGCTTTTTCAATCGCAATAACTGACGTTCGAGGGTCGGTTATTGTAGCTTGAATAGTGCCAAGGCTGACTCCTTGGCGCGAGAAGGAAGATTCTCTGCCTGCAATGGAGATTTCTCCTTCACCACCTACCTTACATACTTACACGGACATGCAAAAGAGAGCAATTCCTTGATGTAGTCCTGTATTCTTGTGTGCATATCCAAGGTCCGTCTACCATCGTGACTGCACATCTTGAATGCTGTGCATACTGGGCTGTGCCGTTCCGTCCATTACTCTTTGGTTACTTTGATATTCCGTTGAGGGATCATTGGAGCTTGCTACCTTTATTCGAGTGTGCCAGTTCTTGGACGCTGTACACGAATTCTACAGCTCCAGTGATATTGTGTGTTTCCCCCTTCTCGGCACTATACGCCTTCGTGCCAAAATTTTATAGATGCAGCATCTGCCTCGCATTTGTTTACCTACAATGTGGATGAGAACCCTGCGCTCTTCTTATCCTTTCCTGAGACCAGTACTCGTTGCTTGTCAATATTCGATGCTGCTCGTCAAGCGCTCTACGTCTCGACATTGTAGGTGCGGCGGCTGAGGCAGCGGAAAAGGTAAGGAAGAGAAAAAAGACTAAGGTACCGTCTGTGACCATCATCTTTGGACGCATCAATACCTGGTATTCCGAGAAGACAGCTTTGCTGACTGAGACGCTCTTCATTGTAGCGGGACCGGACAGCTCCGATTCTGACATCTCATTCTATAATCCATTCCCGCTTTCTTAGTATAATTGGATGGTCATACACCGTCGAACCTACTCCGAGACGACATCGCCCCATGCTGACTATCCCTTCTGTAGGGAATTTAGTCGCTGACTCTGGTTCGGCTAACGCTCATTGAGACGTTTACTTTCGATACATGTTACCGGTATTGCTACGGAAGCCTCACTTCGTCTCACTGTGGCGACTCTTTATGTTATCCAATTGATTCGTCTGTAACCTCTAAAACGAACTGTGGCATACCCTTTCCACAACCGACTGCGCCTCAATTTGGCAAAAGCCTTGGCGCTTAATCCTGCACCACTTCAAATCGATTCCCATAAATGCATGGCTCTCTGGCCTGACTTTCTCAAGCTCTCAAGTGCTGCCAATTATTGTCAAGACTGCTGCCATGTCCGAGGAGCATCCCCGTGGGGACTACCGAGAAAGCTTGGTTTACTTCAAGGAGGCTGACGCGGAGAGAAACGACATGATGAACGTAAGTCATGATGCGTATTGCTTCAAATTGCAGTTGCTAACAAGGTGTCATCACAGGATCTTATCAAGCAGCTGGAGACATTGCAAAGCGACAGCCGACAGACACGATCGGACTTGGAGAATGAACAGGCCAGTCGTCGTAGACTTCAAGACGAAAACAAGCAGCTACAAAAATTTACCGTATGAGCCCTTCATGTGGGTACGTCGTTCGCTCTAACAGTGAAACAGCGTATGCAAAATGCTCAACCGTTTATTCTGGTACTGATCGATGCCGATGCCGATGATTACATTGTGAGTTGTCTAGTTTGCTTCTTTCACACCTCTGTCAACGATTTGGCTTACGCTTCGAAATGTCCTAGTTCCATGAGAAGTTCTTGAACAAGGGCGAAGACGGTGGCAAGGAAGCCGCGGACGAGCTCAACGATCGAGTCATCGCGTATCTCAAGACCCTCAACATTGACATGAGCGGCACCAAGGTCATGATCAGAGCCTATGCGGACATGAAGAACCTCCGATATGCTTGTGTGAGAAACAGGAAGATGGACAGCGGCGCGGATTTGAGCCGTTTTGTGGTCGGTTTTAATCAACGTCAAGCGCTCTTCGACTTTGTGGACGTCGGCGATTGGAAGGAGGGAGCTGACAACAAGATTAGAGGTATAGTTCCATCCGAAATTTCCGCAACTATGGATTAAACTGACTGACTTTTGTGACAGAGTGTCTTGACTTTTATGTAAACAGCTCGCAGTGCAAGCACATTATTTTCGGTGCTTGCCACGACTCGGGTTATGCCCCTTGCCTTGGGAAATATGCAGCCGACCCTTCAACGAACGATCGCATCACACTTTTGAAGGGATCATCCATCCATCCAAGAATTGCAAATTTGGGCTTTAAGCATACCCATAAATTCGACTCGGTCTTTGCGCCAAAAGCTATCCCTCCAGCTATTACGCCAAAAGCGGTGTCTTCCTCCTCGACAAGATCTCCGTCTACTTCGAAAGCAGCCCAGATACTTATCAACCCCTGCCCTCTTTCCGAGAGACTTAGCCCGGTCCTACAAAACGTAGCGGGTGAACGTGTGGACAAGGTACTCCACATTAACCTAGCGTCCCCCTACCTCAACATCTTGCGACAAAATAACCTATGTTACCAGTACTACCTCCAAGGCAGGTGTGAAGGTGGCTGCGTTAAAAATCATACCATCTCCAGATTTCTTGAAACTTCGGCCTTTGATCACCTGTGGTATCTTGCACGCGGTGGCCTGTGCAACAAGGTTCGGAAGGGTCGCGCTTGTGGTGATTCGAGATGCGTTTATGGGCATGAGAAGGGTAATCAGATTGGTTCCGGCTGAGTTCGAGAAAATTGGAAGTCTTGGCGCTTGCAATGAGGTACGGATGGTAAAGGTGTACGATGATCAACAATCCGGTTGTGCGCGTTGCGTGGACTATCCGCTTGGGTTATTGTTCGACTTCAAACCTTTGGGAAGGTCTCCGGGGTTTACGTAAAGACGTGAGCACTAACACGGTGCAGCATCAAGGCTTTAGATCGGGATCGGCAGGTCTAAGGTACCTACGGCGTGCAGACGAGATCATTAATGGGAACACCATCGCGTCAAAGAGAATAGAGCACTTTTGGTAAGCAATGGAGATACCTCTCAAAGCGATCCCCCTTGTAGAAGTGGTATGATCGAAGCCAAAGAAAAATATGCAGCAATATAGTTATACAACACTACTACGACACAGAAAAACACCCAAGTCACATTGAAAAATGCTCAACGCTCAAGCGTAATCCGAAGTCGCACACGCGGTAATCGAATGTCTGACGCTCTGAGGCCCCGACTATCGTAGTAGGATATCTAAAGAGAGGGTCGAATTTCTTCTTTAAATTTGTGAACTGAACTTTGGCTCATCTCTTATGCTTGGAATGGATTCAGGGTATGTTATTTTGGGTATTGTGGATAGGCTTTGGTGGTTGGGTGGGAATGTGGTTTGTAGTGCCTGATTTATTTTGCAGGCAGGGAGGGAGTGGGAAAGTAGGAGGGACGGGAGTTGTGTGGGTTTAGGTTTTGATTCGAGATTGAGATTGAAGGCGAGGTTGGTCGTTTTCTTGGGGGGGCTAGTATTGTGTAGATTTTACGATGGTATCAGAATTGCGAAGGGTGTACCAGCGGTAATGTTTAGAGCAGCGCTGTCAGATTGGTAATGCTACAAAGGTATAGTCTTCCTGTAAGCATCTCTCCAATTACAGCAATGATCTAAAATTCTCAGATGAAGAACCACAACGCTTATGCTCAGATGCACCATAATGATCTATCAACACGTCGTCTTTACCCTCCGAATTCGCAGTCACACAAATATTTACAGCAAACTCATCAATCCCGCCAATCCCACTCCCACCACTCCCGCAGCGACAAGGACACCATTCCTGTCCGCCCCGCTGGAACTCTTGGGCTGTGGTGGGTTCGGCGGCGTGGAAGATGAGCCAGGCGTCGAGGTCGTTTTCGAATCCGTCGAATTGGCCGAATTGCTCGGCATGCCACTCGTTGCGAATGTCCCAGCCGCCGTTGACTTGGCGCTTGATTTCGTGGTGGAGTTGGCGGAGTTGGCGGAGACGGACGCCGATGCTGCCAGGCTGGAGATGATAGGTGCCACCTCCGTCATCACGAGGGTCGCTTCGCCGGCGAGGAGGGATGAGACGTATGGTTGGAGGGATGTGGGAACGGCGGTCACGTAGGCGGGGAGGCCGGTGGCGGTGGCGGTGAGGTAGGCGTTGAAGTAGTCATCGTTCTGAGCTTGGATGACGCTAGCCGAGACGGCGGTTTGTTCTGCTTGCCAGCTATAGACGGCGTTTGCTGCGACGGTGTTTTGGAGTGCGATAGATTCGGCTTCGTTGTTGACCTTGGATAACTGGTTAAGGATTAGCTATGGTTTCATTACTCAGGGTTTTGGGGACGAACAGCTTGGCCTATCTGGTCTGCAGCGGCGGAGGATACTGCTGCGACGGAGGTTGCTACGAGGCCCGCAGATGTGAGGAGAGTTTGTGTATGCATGGTGATTTGCAAGTAAATCGAAGCAAAAGAAAATGGGATTTGAAAGGTTAGGACGTAAGGCTGGATGAGACGAAGATGGTATGCTGGGATGAATGAGAGGAAAATCGCCTGTAAAGAACAAAGAGGACTTTTTGTCGGTACTTTGGAAACGGCTTACGGATTTGTGATGGGAAAGCACAAAGAGATTTGAGGTACTTATGCTCCTTCGAGATTTCAATAAATAGCATTGCATGTGCGGCGTCGTGTCGCTCAGCAGCTGCTGCGGTCTGATCCTTGGCGGCTTAGCGAAGGATGAAACTTGAGGCTGTAAATTTCCCAAACTGCAGCCTGATACCACAAGCGGTCAAGCTTGAATCGATCGAGTTAATCAAGAAGCGTAGGGAAACGGCACAGCATAAGGATGCATTGAAGTTGACAAGCAGGACTCGTTCAATGTCCCCTAAGCGCTGACTTGATGTTTCACTCAACCCGCCGACCTATGCATGCCATCAGTGGAGTCGTATATGACTGGATTGGCCTTCATGCGCAGGATGCAGCTTGTGGAAGGTGATCTCCCCCATGCGTCTCCACCTGAACCTTTCCCACGGTGCAGTGTCGCTGCGCCCGAGTGCAAGGTCGCAATATGGAAGCCAGGATGATCAGTACATTGCAGTCGATCCTCCTGCACCCAGTCTCTGCAGTTGTACGAAGTATAGAGGCAATGGCATGTTCGATCAGTGGACACGTTGCTTACTGCGGCTTCCTCTGAAGCTGAGTGAAGCCCCATTCTGCTGCAAGCGCGCGCTCCGGTCCTCCAAGTCTAGGTTGCCTTGATGCTCGCAGGCTCTGAGACTAAGTAGAATGTTGAGGCCTAGTTGGTCTTGGAGCTTGGTGGGTGTGCATGAGAGATGAGTAGATTGAGATCCTTCGAGCAACAATGGTGAAACGATACAACATAATGTCAAGCCGTCCTTCATATGAAAATTAAGATCGATCCGCCAAGACCACGATGGATCGATCATTCCTAACCAAATCAGGCTAGTCGTCCTTGAGAAATCCGAGCTAGGATTCTGTATCGTTTGTACATATTTCTACCAGGTTGAAAACGGTCTTTACCTTATGTCAGGCAACTAAGCCTTTGCACTGATGGCAAGACCTCTCTTTCTTCGCCGGTTCCCTGCAATCTTCCTTCCATTCCGCAGCCAGATGGTTGCGCATTCAATCCTACAACACTTCTTCACCGTATAGCTCTCCCGAACTCATCTCTGCAGATAGCCTGAATCTTTGGGCCCTCCTAGCCTAACAGAGCTTTCCCGCGTATCAACCATGTCCCCTCCGATACTTAGATCCTCATTGGGCAAAAGGCCGTGAGAAATGGCACTCTGGCAGTGAACATTCAACATAAATATTTGCGAGGGAGGAACCATACCCAGCAGTGACGATGTTGCGGGCTTCAACATGCCACTTCGAGTATTTAAAACCCGCATAAGTCGACTACATTGACTTACCGAAACCGGACTACTTGTATATCAAGCTGTTGATGACGTTTCTCATATACGACGCCTGACTACTTGCACTCTATCCACCAATTGCGGGCCAATTTGAGCAGTGACAGTCACGGAATTGTCAACTACTTGGGCAACGTTACCCTTATAACTATCATCTCCCTGATGGTAGGCCAAGACTAAGACCCCTCATCTTTTCGCCCTCTTGCTGCTTCCATCGCATACACGATGGCAACCATCACAGAGGAGGTTGGCGACATCTTCGACAGCCCACCTAACAGCATATTGATTCGTACGTCAATTCTCCTCCTCGATGTTCGGGATATCATTTGACACACAACAGATGCCTGCAACGTTAAAGGCGTATGGGGAAGCGGTGTAGCTCTCGCTTTCAAAAAGCGCGTATGTTCCCCTCGAATTCGTCGTGGATTTTGTCCCCATATACTTACGTCTCACAAGTTCCCAAAAGCCTACAAACAGTACCGCTCTCACTGCCTATCCACGAAACCACCGGCAATCGCTGGGACCACTCTCCTGATACCGCCTCACTCCGATGACGGTAACGGTAAAACGCAACCATGCCAGGACGACCGCTACATAGCATGTCTCTTCACTTCACATGGCTATGGTAAGGCTGTCGATCCACCTGATACCATCCTCAAGAATACCAGAGCTGCATTGGACGATCTCGCTTCGCAACTCGATGTATTAAGAAATGAGAAGTCCGCAGTTGACTTGGGTCAATGCACGGCTGTGAGTATCAACAGTGGGAAATTTGGTGTGCCTTGGTCGCGAACGAAGGAGATATTGAAGGAAGGGTCGCTGGATTTGGTTGTTGTGAGGCCTGAGATTGAGGAAGTTGGGGAGGGTGAGGGGGGCAAATGGATGTCGAAGGGGTTGAGGAGGGGTGGTTTGAGAGGTAAATCTGAGAAGCGAGTGAAGGTGGGGGAGGCGGTTGAGATGAATGGATCGAAGGAGTCTCGGACAGTCGGGGATTTGGCTGGGGATCTCGGTGAGAGCAGGCCTACAAAGCGGAGGAGGACCAGAGGGGCTTGACGAAGCAATAGCTCAGGCGTCCATGATATAGAAAGAAGGTCAGTCCAGCCATCATCATAATATAGGCCCAGCCCATCAGTTCAACCAAAAGACTTGATATCCAACCTACTCCTCCATCCCCTCCCCCCTCTCCATCTCCCTAACAACCCCCTCCAACCCCTCCACCTCCTCCTTCCCTCTCCTCTCCCCACCCACCTCCTCGCCCCCACCACCCCCCTTCCCAACAACCCTCCTAGCCCCCCGCTCAATATACCTCCTCCGCTCCTCCCTCCTGCTATCCCAATCCACAACACCACTTCCAGCTCCCTCCTTAAGCTCCTGCAACTTCGGTCTCAAGCGCGCCACCAGCTCTCGCAACGCGGGTAATTGGCTCGTGGCGAATTGCGCATTTGTGGTTAGTGGTGTGATATCTTTCGATGAGGGGGTGAAGGAGAGGTTGAGGGTTTGGAGGGCGGGGGTTGTGGGAGAGGTTAGGAAGGCGAGGGAGGTGGGGGATTTAGAGGGGGAGAGGAGGGTGTTGAGTTGGGTTATGAGGGTTGCGTTGCGGGTGTGGGTGGAGTGGAGGGCTTGGTTTAGTTTTTTGGTTTCCTGCAATTGGCGCCGGAGGAGGAGGATGGATTCGGGGGTTGGTGATGAGGGTGGGATTGGGAGTTCGAGGTTCTGTGGTTGATGTTAGCATAGTAGTCGTCACACCAGAATGACTGGGGTTTTGGCTGGAGAGGGAGGTCACACCTCGTAATGACCCAAGCGCATCCACGGTGCAAGGTTATCCGGGATCGTCAGGATATTTCGCAGAGTGTATATCTCAAACTGATCGAACGCTTTATCAACGGTGGATTCCAGCAGCGTCTCGAGCTGATGCACGCCGTTTTCGATCTCAGCGCTCGCCTCGGGGTATTCGCCATTGCCATTCCCATTCCCATCTTGTATGGAAAGAGTAGAAGAACTGTGGTCACGTCCGAAGCCGAGGGACTTGGGCGGTATTTGCAGCAGACCGTTTTCGAGAGCCTCGATGGCTTGGTAGATGATGGTGTTTACTGCATTGATGATGTCGTCGATTAGTGACTAGAAGAACGTTCAGTGGGTGTTGTGGATGCGGAGGGGATCAAGCCGGCGTACCAGTGGTGTGTATTGGAAGTGCTCGGTGAGTAGCGCGTCTGATTGTCGGGTTGGGTCTGTCATTTTGCTGATGAGTGAAGAGTGCTGTGCGGCGCAAAGGTTGAGGTGTGGGGAGACGTGATGCTTGTTTACTGCCGAGGTGCGCTAAGACGAAACTGGGCTGGAAACGCCAAGGGATTAAATAGACCATTATCCCTCTCTTTCGGAGTCTGTATTTCTTTCATACTTTCATCTGACTTTCATTAAGTTGGTTCTGAACCTCTTTGCAGAGCATGCTATCTCATCTCAGTACACACCAGTCATACTTCCAGAATATTTCCAACAGCGGTCAGTGCGGGAACATGGCGCTTGGCCAGCAATATTATGCCAGTGGCATGCGGTTGATGATAAGCTGAGTGAGAAAACTCGAAGACATACAAGGAAAGATTTCACGGACGCTGTACGAGCGTATCGGCTATCGTGTCCCTCGCATCAGGAGATCAGAGTATGGGTCGCTACTAGTGTTGAAGCGCATTGTAAACATATGTTCTGCATTCCCCCAAGAGCGGGTCTCTCCTCATCTCGTGCACGGTCTATGCATGTAAGCTGCAAATCGCTATTCGGTTTGCTTCATTGTCATAATTGTCGTCATTGTCCTTTACCCTAGTACATGCAATGTTTCCGTCTTACGATTGCCATCGAAATTGTCACAACAAAGCCCGCCATCTCAAACACTCATCTTCTTGGCGACTGGCCTCCTTTGCCGTGGATGTCTTTTCAAGACGGCTACCAGATCAAATTCAATCGGTATGGACGAGATGAAGACGACTTGACGAGAGCTTGAGATCCGAGGTAGTTGCATGAGTCAAAGCCCTCAAGGGGTACTTCCTCGGCATATCGTTGACGCAAAAGCTCCAGATTATTCAGCTAGGATCATTGATCTCTCTATCGATCTTACGCATCGACAATTGTGGAGAGGGAACATGGTTTCTGATGCCCTTGCACCCCTGGAGATCTTCTATGCCGACAAGACGTTGACGCTGGTAGAAACAACCAATGCCCAAGTTGAACATTCCAACCCAGGGTTGACTCTCGGCGCGTTCCAGGTCCTGTTCAAGAAGCCTGGTAGTACCTTTGCAATTAAACGTGGACATGTCACAGCAACAAGGCTCGGACTATCCTCAGCGAAAGGTGCTTGCATGGCCCACATCTTCTGAACTCGAATATGCGGTGATTTCTGATGTCAGCTGCCTGCAGTACCGGATGGTCCGCGGTCGGACCCGACAATTAAGATTGGTCAATGCAAAATTATCGAACAAAACCTTGAGCAACAACTGGGAACTCAGAGTTTCTGAATGTGCGCACAAGCTGTTGGGTAAAACGGTTTGTCAGATCCGCGAGCGCTACCACGGATGACTCTATGAGGGTGCCCGTTATTCCATTCGTAAGCTATTCATTTCGTTGGTAGAAGGAGCCATCTGCATGCTACTACCTGGCATGAGTTGACAAGATGCATTTCTTCTTCTTTGTTATCTCTTGCGCCATCTTTCGCATCTCTACTGCACTTTCCATCCGAAACAACGCCTCCATCCTCCATCTTCCAACCATTTCTCCATCGACATCACCATCATCACCAGCTTCTCTGATAGCTGCGAACCCTCTCCCCCGCGGCGACTGGCCCCCCACTCCCTGGACCTATCCCGATTACCCAATCCTGACCAAATTCGAAGAATACGGTCGCCACGTCTCCAACTCCACCCTCACAAAATCCGTCATAGCATCTACCATCAGCATTCAAGAAGAGCTCATTCGCAAAGACCGGCCACCACTCCGCCCCAACCATCCGTTCGCTTTCCACAGTGGTATCGTCACGCTCTACATGGTCTTTGCCACCGAAGCCGAGATCACGAGGAATCAAGTCTTCCTGATGCTGGATCATTGGCGTGTTTACGTTGGCGCTTTCGGAGCGAGGGAGATTGCGCGTGGAGAGATGGGAGTCGCGACGCCTTGGAAACCGGCTGCTGCGTTTGCGATCACGTTTGATCGTGTTTGAGAGGAGGTGGATGTATTCGCTGCCTATCCTGCGATCTGGTTCCGTCAAGTGTCACGGTGTAAGTTCTGTACCGTGGAAATCTCTGCTACTCAATGTATGTCAGTTGGTAAGACGCGAGTACCACTGTCTCGTCTCTGCACAAGTGGCTGCTTTCTGGAGACTTTCATAGCGAGAAACTTGCTACATCGTGCTCCAACGCAAAGTAATCATGAAGTACCAGCTGCCGTTGATAGTTGATAGAGAGGATATGGTGTAGGGAATGGAGAGAAGGGGTTTTGGGAGGAGGTGCTGTATGAGGGATTAGGTGGGTTATGGAAGGAATTCGTTGTGTGTTGTAGGCAGTAGGTAGTAATGGGGTTGGAACTGAGGGAGGATCGTATTGGGGGAGGTAGTAAGGATTTCGTGAAAGGTTGGTAGCCACTTGGCTTTCTTCTACCAGCTTTGCGTCGCTATGATAGTGAACATAAGGAGCATCTGTACGCTCGCGCCAACGCAGCTTACAAGTATAGCCGTAGCAGATGGCATAGGTTTAAGGATGAGGGTACGGTATGTGTACATTCAATCAAGCAAGGTCTATACGACTACATACAGGAGATCAGGCAACTAACCAATGCTCGCTCAAACGCCCCCGAGATATGCTCACGACAATCTTCGAATCCTGTAGTGTGGTGGAACAGTCTAGTAATTATCTGGCGATGGGTAAGGTTAAGTGGCTTTGGCAGTTTTGACTTCGAGTTCGGTGCCGAATACCCTGTCCCAGAATCGGCTGGTGACGCCGAAGCCGTTGGTGTAGTCGGAGTAGTGGTGCTGGAGGTGGTAGTGTTTGAGTTGGCGGTAGTAGGATGGGAGTCTGTGGGCCTCATTAGCTGTGATTTTTATGGCTGGTGTTATAATATGTTCGAGACTCACTGCTTGTGATGTAGGAAGTAGTGGGTCAAGTCGTAGCAGATGTATCCGAAGATCCCTCCGCAGAAGACGGCGATGGCCGCATACCAGTCGTAGAAGAAGACCGTGTGCGCAAGCTTGTAGAAGGGGGTGGCGAGGGCGATGAAGAGGGTTGGTGGCATTACTAGGCGATATCTGTCCATGGGAAGGTAGTGGTGGATGCCGTGGAGGAGAAAATGGGCCGTGATGCCTACTCGATTGTCTGGGAGGTAGCTTGGGTTCGTTAGCGATCTGTCTGGTCGGACACTTGCAAGCATCGCTTACCCATCCACGTGAAACAGTCCTCTGTGTAGCCCATATTCCACAAGCGTCCATAGGAATAGACCGATTGACCAGTAGGCCGCGGTTTGAAAGATGGACGAAAGGCCAGTGTATGCGAGGTAGGTTCCAAAGGCGACCGGTGGCAGCCAGACGATTGGTATGACATACCACGCCGTCTTGCTCAATGGCTCCAGGAAGTTGCCGAACAACGGTGCCGAGGCTCCACCCTTGTAACGCCGCGGTCTGTGTACTTGCTCGAGGTAGAAGTCTTTGCTGAAGCCTCCATTCCAAACCTGCATCAGGAGAGGCCTGTTCAAGTCAATGAACTTGTTGACTTTGAAGTCGTCGTTGAGATCCGTCTCTTTCATCAAGTCTTCCACGCCGGACATGCCAGTGGCGGCGAAGACGGGCTTGTTCTGCGCAAGCTCCCCTTCCACACCGCTCCCCTTCAACGCTGCCAGTCCATTCGCGTTTGGGAGAAGGGGGAGAATGTCTTCCGGCTTATCGTGCTCAACCACAGCTTTTATCACCTTTTCGTTGGCGACAAAGCCAATGAGGTATTCCCCGAGAGTTTCGTAAGCGAATTCACTGTGAGAGTGTGAACCTTCATCGCGCATTATATCGGTGACATCTTTCCCTCCATAGCCAAGTATCAGATCTCCTCCTCCTGGGTGATCCTCGACAAATGAAGTGATATCGTAGACATTGGTGCCAATCGTGACATAGCAGGATTCCTCGGTGTTGTGGGAAGCGACATCGTGAGTCGGGATTGTAGGGAGCGGGCGGCCAGGCATGATAACGAATGTTGGTTGGTACAGTATAGATGGAGAGCCTGAGGAAATGGAAAGGAGGGAGACTGACAAATCAGGCCCCCATTAGCACCATTGAGGCTGTACAGTAATCACTAGAATAATCTGGAGCTGAGATGGAGTGGCAAAGTCAATCGCGCTAACTCAAATGAATCATCGGTTCCAGTTGCTAGTCCAAACAATTCAGTGCTTTCTTTCACAGCTCATATCTCAGTCGTTCACACTCAGCCAAACCTCCAGTCCACTACTTGGACTGATGAACGGCTTCTAGAGATGTGATGCAAGTAGTAGCCCATCTATCTCATGTAGATATATTATCTTGGTATCAATTCACTTTAGCATGAAGGTCATGCTTCGACGATGGTGATGTATCCGTGGCATATATTCTACTGATAGCAGCACCCTAAATCACCTGGTCGATGAGTTTGAGACCCTCGAGACTATTATTCTAGGAAGCAAACATCCAAGACTCTCGAAATGCATCACGATACCGAACAATGCGATGGTTAAAGAGGCTAGTAGGTATGGTAGGAGCCAAATTGAACACACGACGGGCGATCCATTCTATCCAGGAGAGAACCCTTGAATAAGCAGAATTACCCTATGAGGAGAATAGAGGATCTATAGGATTTCCAACCAGGATCCGTAATATCTTACAATGTCATTTCTGTAGGATAATTATTGAATAGAATATCGCAGCCTGAATCGAAGAAACCCCTAGAACACTTCATTAGTAATACAACGCTCCCCATAGAACTTCAGTAGAGTAGTGATTGATCGATCTTTATTTTGTTATGAATACAGTACCTATTGACTGAAAGGGCACGATAGCTAAAGTAGCTAGGGCTAGCGCGCGGCTCGGAGAATGCCAAAAAATCAGTGTGAATCCAACCGCACTTCACTGGATTCCTCTCCGCAACGGCACCCATTCATTCCCTGCATATAACTGTCCAAGTTAAGCCGGCCATGTTGCGATTCACCATCCGTATGAAATCAAGGACTGTCTCTATGGCGAGGTCCTCAACGAACGTCTCCATGTCACGAAGAAGCCGTAAAGTCGTGCAGGCCCAAGTGTCAACCACTTTTGAGGCCAGTGATGGCTTTCTCTGCGCTAGCGGAGGAGCTGGTGTACTTGCGGCATGTGTGTTCGCATTTCCTCGTTGAGTCAATATAGTAGATGGGTACGTTTCCTTTGTCATCACCCACCGTCACAATCTCAACATTTGTTACGTGAAAAGAGTAAATACAGAATGAGCGTCTGAGAGTACTCTTGGCTATTGAATTCGCTTGGATCCGGATGAGAGGTGAGGAATCGGGTTGACCACGAGGAACCCAAGGTGCTTTCTGCCAACATTGATTCACTTTACATTATATGAACTTTTAATTCCAAATTTAGCGGATGGGTTATCATGGTTCAATAGTATGCGCTGCGGCTCACCAGTTTCGAGGAAGCAGGAGGAGACAGTCCGTTAAAACACCGTTCTTCCTTGTACAAGGGCCGCTATCCGGCGTGATAGCGGCACCCGTAAGGAGAGTCGGGGGTTCGATTCCCCCTCCCATCCGATATGCAATTCTTTTTTCTAAATCAGATTATCTCAAAATTGGTTCAAAGTTTTGGACTTGTCCTGTTGATCTGGTCTCGGTACGCGTCTCCGTTGTAGATGAGGAAAATCTTCGTGACAAAGTGACCTTTATACACTGTGTTGACAATCTTGGGCATGTAGCCGTGTCTGGCATACTACCCCTCTACTCAAAGCGTACCTACACCGCAACTCAACACTCTCGAACGGTCTTCAGCGCCATCACAAAAACTCCTTGCACGTCTACTTTGCTAGCTCTCGCAAGATTAAAGCCTTACCATCACCGATTCCTGAAGCAACGCGAGAGCTGTCTGCCATAGCCTGAGACGCGTTGATCTTCGTCATGGCCAAGGGAGGTAACGCTACGTCGAAGAGACAAGGGGACGAGCAAGCAGCGCAGTATAGGAAGATGGTCGATGCACTCGAGAATGGTCACAACCCTTTGAGCCACTGTGCTTGGTGACCCTTGCTGATCAAGTACAGAGGACTATCGACTCCTTTTACAGATAGTACCAGAAACTATCAGAGGAAACGGCCCATGCTTCTGTCGTATGGCTGGGTGCTTACAAGGAAAAGGCATTGTGCCACCAGGCGACTTCATGCTGAGTCTTGAACGAGCGTACAACAAATACGGTACGCTGGCACGGACACCGGAAAGTCTCGCCAGCCAGCTCACGAGGGCGCCCAAGGGTCCCCGAGGTAAGCGTGGTCTTGGGCAAGGAGGCCAGGAGTGGTTTTGCCTCCACTGCGTGGAAGCCTTGTGCCATCGGATGAGTGATCCAGATGGACGCAACAATCAAACGGGGTATGATCCCCGATTCCAGGCTTTATTCGCAATGGCGAACTGGATCCTTGCGGACGAAAGATATTGTAACGATTGCCCTGGCTACTTTCGCCCCCCTACACCATATCAGTATGGGCTAGAGTTGTGGAAAGCAGTGAAGCTCGTAGACCAGTCTCGGCTTGATGGCGTCGATTTCAGGCTTCACTGTCCTAAATCGGTACAAGTACAGCCTTGTGACCTGTTGGTAGGTGCGGATGGCGAGTCTTGGTACCTCAACGAAGAGGCTAGATCCATCAGTTATACGTTCCCCAACGGTGTTTCTATCGAAACCGTCATGAAGGCTGCCGACGTGCGAGGGAAATGGCTTCGTGAAGTACTTGGTTTCGTCAGCAATCTCATTGCACATAACGGAACTGTGGCACCCACTTTGGTATATCAGAATCAATACCACATTGGCGGCGCCAGTATGTCGGACTACACTGTAGCTGAATTAGCTATATGGAACAGCCCTGACAATGAGCTCAATCCCAGGAACGCTAAGGGTCGTCGACATGGTGTTTCCAAGGTGTCTACTTCAGCAGTCAATCCGAAATCGCCTGCCAACATTCCGAACAGCTCGAGGACAGCACTGCATCGCAAACCCAATCGCGGCCCGATCGGCCGAGAGACCCCAAAAAGCCAATTGAACACGTCAAGCGCTGCTGCCGGGACATTGAAGGAGACGAGCTCGAAAGCTACCGATGGAGTTGTGAGCCAGAATACGGGGCGAAGGGTAGACGCTATTACTAAGGCAGCAGGGTCTGACAGGTTCGGGAACAGCTCCGATGCGACAGAGAACCCTCCACCGAGCTCGTCAACAGTAGCTACAACGCCCACTCCTCCCACCGCAACTCTCAAGGATATGAGCAACGATATGAGCGATGACATGCCACAACATATCAGTAACGAGCCTACATCCTCGCTAAAGACGCCCACTCTCCCTCTCATGCCGCCACAACAAAGCCGTAAGCGGGCGCTTGACTTCACGCCGCTTTCCCAACTCATGCTGCCGGAGTTAGATATCTACGAGCTTGTCGCTAGGGAGCGTGAGGTATGGACGTGTGCGGCAGAGGCGAAGGAAGGCAAGAGACGGAGGCGAGACGAGACGAGGGACTTTTCTTGATAGACTGGTAGGGAGAGGAGGTTTGTGCGACGTTTAATCTTGTCTTGACATTGCCCTTTAGGTTGGGTATGTTTTGTATGAGGGATGGTTGTGATGAGGATATTGCCGCCGCTAATTACGGTAAATCATTAAAATACCACACCTTTCTTGGGAAAGTCGTCAAAATACCACACTTGCATACCTCTATCCTCAAGTACGAGGCTGAGCTGCCTATACTCCAGGATAGGTCTCCTAAGACGTCGTTGTATACTCCTGGTACGTTAAATTTTGAGAATTGATGGCGACGTTGATGGGTCTACGGGCCTTATTTATACCCGTTAAGGATTGATGCTTGGGGGATGGTATTCGGGGGCTATTACTCTGGGCGCCGGCCTGATGTGCTGCGGATTGACATGCGGGGGCTGTTGTGCTGCGGACTGATATCCGGGAGCTGCTTTACTGGGGGTTATTGTGTGGGGCCTGTGTGTATGGCGTTGGGGGGCCTTTAGTCTTCCGCCGTGCGAGTGTGGTAGTTTTGCAATTTGGGTGTGGCAGTTTTGCAATTTTCCCAGGGAGATGCGGTATTTTTGCATTTTGCTGTTGTTGATATGGTGCAATACCTAATCATATGGAAGTCCGAGATTATCTGTGGTGCTGTTGTTGTGCTTGGGTTGTGCACGCAGGAGGGGGTTTAGAGTGGTTTGAATCTGTGGACCATGAAAATTGGATTTAGAACGGTATGTACTGTGAGCGTTGATAAGCTTGCCAGTTGAAGCTGAGACAGATGTACATGGTATCCGCATCAGTCCGAAACAAACTTCGGAAGTACAGAAATGATAGATACTGGGCCTTTTCGTCGTAATATGTTGTATTTACGAACGAGGAGTTCCAGCCTTGCATACAGTTAAATATTTCGCCACGTTGGCTAACGCGTACGTTTATTTCCTCCCAATCCTCCCCTCATAAGCCTCCCAACTAGCTTTCCTGTATCTCTCGGCCTCCTTTGCTCGATCCTCAGCTCCTAGTATCCCTCGTCCAACGATAACGATATCTACGCCATCCCGTCCGATCACTTCGTCCGGGCCTCTCCACTTCTGTCCCTTCCCATCGCTCTTGACACCATGTGCTTGCCCTTCTGCAGGTAAGCTGATGCCAGGTGCGAAGCTCAGAAAGGCATCTTCAGGGTCCTGGTTGAGAGATCTCTGGGCGACGAAACCAAGGACGAAATCCTTGTTCGATCGCGCGGTGGATATGCAGGCTTCTGTGTACTCTGGTGTCATGAGATTACCCTCGGAGCTCATCTCCGCCAGGAGCAGCAGACCACGGGCGTGTGGTGGTGGGCCTAGCTCTTCCAGTGCTGTTGCCCTGTCCTGGGGTTCATCTTCACCTCGCGAGAGCAATTTTATGAGATTCGCAGGTCTCCGCGGTATGGCGGATTCAAAGGTTTGAGAGATTGTGGTGGTAGCGGTTGTTTCGGACCCCTTGCGTCCCGTTCGTCGTGTGTGTTCAAACATGGGCGGCGTGACTGAGCTTCCCGATGACGGAGAGCGTTCGGAGCTTGTAGCAGGTTCGTTGGGAGATGTAGACTCGATGGTGCTGATCGATGATTCGGTGGGGTCTTGCGTGCTGTCGAGACTTGTACGAGGTGTGCCCGCTGTAATCGTTGTTTCCATGGTTTGGTTGAGAGACAGGAGGGTTTGCTGCGCGGCGGTATGTAGGGCGGGGGCTATTGAGGGACCAGGGAGGAGGTGGGCGTTGGTCAAATGTGCCCATGTTGCTATTGCGAGTGGACCGCGGGCGTATTGGGATTGGACGGTGTCTGTGCGTGTAGGATATGTTAGCGATACGTATTCCTAGAACACACCCCCTGGATAGAGAGGTAATTGTAGGGCGGACTGACTTCCAATGTCTCCAAATTTCCGATCCTCAAATAGCAGAAAGCTTTTGCGCCTCGCGATCTCTTGTAACTTCTTGACTGTCCTTTCAGAGAAGTCGTCAATGATGTCCGCATGAGTCTTAAGCACGCATATATAATCTCCAATCTCTTCCGCTAATTCGAGAAGCTCATACGTCCGGTGGACATCAGCGGAGACACAAAGATTGGAGCGCTTGATGGAGATGAGGCTGAGGAGGTATGTTGTAAGGCATGGAGCTGAAGGGTCTTCAGCGCGCGTAGAGAACGGGAGAGAGACAGTCAATTGAGGGTTTGATGCCATTTTCGATGTTGTGGAGGGTGTTAGCAATGTTCTGATATTGGGCAAGCGATTGGGGAACGCTGCTGTTCTCTACCCAATCCCAGGTCATCAAGCTAACTTTGGATGGTCAAGCGGCTTCTTGACAGGCGCGCTATTAGAAGCTTATCTTGACCTCCTTCATAGGTAAAGAACGCGGCGCTGCACAATTTGTAGGAATAGCGAATAGAAGTACACAGGTAATAGGCATTTGATACTCCTTTCTATTATCCTGTAGCAACAGCATCCTGCCAGCGCATCTCATCAAATCGTGATCTCCAGTATTCGCTAATGCACCTATCAGACTCCGGGAATTGAGTCGGAGATTGCTTAGTCATTGGATCGAATCAGAGCGTGCTGAGTAAGCGTCGTACCTCCAGTCGCGTCATGGGGGCGAATCGGAGTTAGAAAACTCTTGGCAAACGCATCATTCAGCGGTAATCAACTTTCGCATTTCACTTGCGCTGCCTGGACTTGGGTCAATTGCGGCTTCAACGTGGGCAATAAACGGCTGGATAAGATCTTTTGCGTGTTGGACAATCTCCGTGTGACCGATCATCGTCGTCGTAAGGCTGCATAATGAGCAACAGCATCTGGAAGCAGAAGGAGCTTTGGGCGAAATGCTGAGTGTACTGGATTGCCTTTATACGCGTTTGAGGTCCTCTCGTTCACTATCAAAACAATGCCGGCGGCGGCAGATCTTCGAAAACCTCCTTCAAGAGCCGACAACGCCCGGGAACATGAGCTCTACCGCTATTTCCAACCCCCAGAGCCTACCTCTTCCACCCTCTGCGCCCATGAAGCCTCTTCGCCAAACACGACCCTGACTGCTTTGGCTCAGCTATGTGCGCTTCGACTACATTCGAAAAGGGCGATGATTAGGTGAGCCGCCTCCGTGTACTATTACTGCTCAATCATGGCTGATACTTCTTACCAGTGTCATAGATCGAGAGAACCAGTACTTCATCGCTGAATCTACCAAGACTTTGGACCTAGTGAACAGCAACAAATCGGAAGTCGAGGGCGATGGACTCTGGTTTGGCTGTGGGACGGTTGAGAAGTCCGGGAGACTCTGCGAGAAGACCATCGAACTGCCGCCCTCTTTAAGCCGGCACCCATGCTTCACAGTCCAGGATCTTTCCAAAGACGAGCGCTTCAATCAACTCCCCTTTGTCGCCGGACCGCCATACTTCAAGTTTTACGCGGGTACCCCACTCACTACCAAAAAGGGTATCAATATCGGCTCGTTGTTTATAATTGATGATGTGGTGCGGGATTTGTTGACGGCTGACCAAGAGCAATTTCTTGGTACCATAGCGCAAACAATCATGATCCACATGGAGACGGCGGCTGAGGCTGAAGAGCGAAAGAAAGTAATGAAGTTGTCACTTGCTATGAACGCTTTTGTCGAAGGAAGAAGCAGGCTAGGTCCTGACGAAGTGGGTCAGGACAATAGACGTATTGGCAAGAAGACCGCGAACAACGCCGAGAGATCACCCCATGAGAAGAGGTCTGATAGTGGGAGCCGGTCCATGAGGGGCTCATATGCTGCAGGTATCAGAGACTCCATGTCGCTTGCACGACGACGCCGTTCAGGTAGCCTATTCTTCGTAGCTTTGCCATCAATGAGTGCTTACAGATTCGAAATAGATATTGGTGCATCCCCTAGCGAACCTGACACATCTCAAGATGATTCTGATTCTAGCAAGGCCCCTAGGAATTTAGACACGGACCATCGCATGACCTTTGCACGAGCAGCAAATCTTCTTTGCGAGTCTTTAGATCTACGGGAGCATGGAGGCGTTGTTTTCTTCGATACAACATCGAGACTACGAATGGACAATCCCACTTCTAACGCGCGCAGATCCCAAAGACCCGCTGAAATCGTCAGCTACTCGACAGTCGAAGCAGAGCTAGGAGTGGGAGATGAATCCAGGACTACGAACATCAAATCTTTCACACCATTGGATGAAAGCCTAATATACAGCTTGCTTGTTAGGTACCCTCGTGGGAAGATGTGGACTTTCGATCAAGACGGCAATCTATCGTCCTCTGAAGAAGACTCCCTATCACCGAGAGATCCCAAAAGCTCGGAGAGCAGCAAGCAAAGCCGCGCTAACAGAAAGCAAATCGAGGCAATGCTGCTACAAAAACATTTCCCAGGAGTTCGTCAACTGCTTTTTGCTGGGCTGTGGGACGCTGGCTCCTCTCGTTGGTGGGTGTCTACTGTGTGTTACATTTTGTTGCGAATTTAACAATAGCAGGTTCACTGGAGGGTTCGTCTGGACCACGTCGAATCGTCAGATCTTTACAAGGGAAACAGAGCTTAGTTATCTCCTTGCTCTTGGAAACAGCGTTATGGCAGAAGTGTCCCGTCTTGCATCCGTTGCCGCCGATCGGCAGAAGGCTGATTTTATTGGTTCCATATCCCATGAGTTTCGGTCTCCATTACATGGTAATTCCCTAACATGTCCCGGCTCGAGTACACATAAAATCTACTAACGCAGCAGACAGGTATACTCGCTAGCGCAGAGTTCCTTGCTGACACTGAGGCGGATGCGTTTCAAAGCAGCCTGGTAGACACGATTTCGTCATGCGGCCGAACTCTGCTAGATACCATCAACCATATTCTCGACTACAGCAAAATCAACTCCTTTGAGAGGAATTGGCACAATGTTCGTAAGCCTGGTTCGAGACACCGTGGACCGGCAAACCGACGTCCCAACGATAAAGATGCCCCTCCCATGATGAATATCTATGCAATAATAGACGTAGCCGCCATCACAGAAGAGGTGGTAGAAGGTGTATATGCTGGTCAGATATATCAGGACATTAGCTCAAATGAAGTATCAGACTTCTCCAATGCAGCCAAGGCCGAAGCCGTGGATCGTGGCATTGGCAATCAACCTCGTCGAAAGGTCGGTCAGGCGAAGGAGGTAGAGGTCATAATAGACATTGCTCACGAGAATTACGTATTCACCACACAGCCTGGTGCACTCAAAAGGGTGCGTGAGCCTAATGTTGACATGCTCCGGGAACTAATGGCTGCAGGTCATTATGAATATATTCGGTAATGCCCTCAAATACACCGAGAAAGGTTCAATTGTTATTAGACTGTCTTTGGATCCTTCGGAGGGAGCCCAAGAATCGGCGGCAGAGGAGAGAACCTTAGAGATCACAGTGACAGATACAGGCAAGGGAATATCGAGCGAGTTTATTCGGACGCGCTTGTTCAACCGTATGTCTGCTGTCTGACCTCACTAGCAGAATCCGCTAATCATCCTCAGCCTTCTGTCAAGAGGATGCTTTGGCCAGCGGCACAGGTCTGGGGCTCTCGATCGTTAAGTCCATTGTTACCATGCTTTGTGGTACCATTGATGTCCAGAGCGAGGTTGGTAAGGGGACGCAAGTCACTGTTCGGCTGCCATTGGCCCGTCTCCCTGGGACTGCCACCCTAGTATCGACACCAAGCAGTACAACGACTGACGTTTCCACTGACGACACAATCAGCAGCCTGCGTGCAGAATTTAAGCACACGACGGTGGCGCTTCCTGGCTTCGATGACTCAAACTCAGGTGTTGTACTCAGAGGCTGTATTGAAGATTGGTTCGGGCTTAACATCATCTGGGAACCCTCAGGCTATAGTCAAGCCGACCTTATTGTGATTGATGAAAAGGAGCTGTCTAAACTACAGCATGACGGCATTGCTAGTCCACCAGCTGTCATACTCTGTACCAACGCCTCTCGTATGGATGCAGCTGCTCGTCATCGTCTGCAAGTCGTTACGGAGTTCGTCTCCAAACCTGTTGGGCCACTCAAGCTTGCAAAAGCTGTGAGGATTTGTCTGGAACGGGCAAGGAGCATCAACGCTGGTCTGGCACCACCAATAGTTTTCGCGGATGGAACCAGCCCTATGGAGTCGGAAACAGGGACTGTGATACCGGAGCTGGAAAGTCTAACGCTTGAGAATGATCTGGAACGGAATACACTTGGGACCAATGGCATCAGTACTACAAGCAAGTCGGGGAATCCTCAGGTAGCCGTTGATCAGTTCTCATCTAATGCCGCTTGTGACCTAGCGGTGACTGATGACCCATCCTTCCCCTTCCCTCTTCAGAATAGCGTCGAAATGAACGAAGAGAGCGGAGAGCATCAGTCCTCGGAAGGTCAAAGGAAAACAGAGACGGTCTTGTCCAAGCATGATCTTTTACGACGAGAGTCGGGACGCCCGGCCTTGGTCACGCGAATAACAGAGCCGAGCCCCAAATCTACGTTCTCATACTCCTCAAACTATGATGAATCGACGATTTTCCCCGTCAAACCGCCCAATGAGTTCAAAACTGCACATAGGGACGTGCCTCTGAAGAGTGACATGAACGCCAGCCTCACGGCGTACAATAAAACTTTTCAGAATGGAGACATTCCAGAAGAGGAAGACCTCGCTCATCGGGTAGACCGGGAGAAGCGACCGCCAAGGTTGCTGCTCGTGGATGACAACAAGATCAACCTCAGACTATTGGAAACATACATGCGGAAACGCAAGTATAAGCTCGTGGACTCGGCCGAGGATGGGCAATCGGCGGTACAAGCCGCCGAAGCCCACGAGCTGGGCTACGACATCATCTTCATGGGTGAGCATTCCATGATAGTCATTGAATCTATTCATCTGCTCTTGCTGACTCTGCCTCCTTTTTTCTATAGATATATCAATGCCGGTCATGAACGGCTTCGAAGCCACCCGCGCCATCCGCGACATCGAAGACGCTCGTGCCCACAATGCCACCACCGACGAACAGAAACCGACGCCGGCGCTGATCATCGCGTTGACGGGGTTGGCGTCGAGCCGAGATCAGACGGAGGCGTTTACGAGCGGAGTCGATCTGTTTATGACGAAGCCGGTTTCGTTCAAGGAGGTGGGCCGGTTGTTGGATAATTGGGAGGCGCATGGGGGTATTAAGGCGTTGGGTGAGGAGGGGAGTTGAGTGGTTGATGGTGTATTTTGATGGGCTTTGCGTTGTACAGGGCTGTTGATGATTCTTGTTGATGGGCAAGGCATCGCATTGTTAGCGAGCGAGCGTGGCGTTGGCGTGGGGTCTTCGGGCACATACGGTAGCCTTGGGTGAAGGGACATGAGGTACAGTACATAAATTAGATGAGATGAGATAGATACCCCGAGCGTCGGCGTGAGGAGTGGTACGGTAATCACGGTGTATAGGATATGAATGCATAAATGACGACTCTTTACCACCTGTCATTTCTTCTGCGATGCGGAGCTGGTGTATTGTGTGGTGTGTGTGTGTGTGTGTGTGTGTGTGTGTGTGTGTGTGTATGATGGTGTAGCTATGATCTAAAGAATTCAGTTGGGGATATGTATGTGAGGACTAGGTAACGTGAGCGTGGGTCTCATTAATCATAATAGCTACTGCTTCTGCACGGAGATGGTGATGGTGATGGTGATGGTGATAACGCTGTGCGCGGTTCCATTCAAGAGTGGAGAGTGGATTAAGCTATGTTATAACTAAGTAATTCATAACGACATGTCATCTGATAAGTATGCAAAAGTATGGAAAAACTACGTACCTTATATAGTGATCACTTATTTTGAGGAATGTTTTGAGTTATTGACAGCATACTCTAATGCAAGTGGTTACATAGATCGAGTCTTTATCTATCATGTCTTGGCTACTGTTCTGTTCTGATTTTCAGATAAGTTAGAATTGTGTTACTAGCGCTAAGCTTCTGTAATCTACTTTACTTTGAGAGTTATATGCTGATTCCATAAGTTGAGATAAGGCACGTTGCAGGGATTGTGGAAGGAAGGAGAAAGGGTAGCTGTCCAGAGATGAACTGGATGTGCATTAAGTACATTCATTTATGTCATTTGGTTTGGTTTAGGCTAAGGCTATTTACAATGGTGTGGATGTGTGTGCTTTGGATACATTTGATTGTGACGTGACAGGACGAAAAGTTCTATCCAGAGGAGCTGGGATATCCCATCTTTCGCTCGCATTGAAGAGCGCTGATGTAGACAGGTCAGGACTGATGGGTATATGTGTTGTGCTGATACAGTTGGATAGGGAATTATCCTTCGAGGTCTTGGTCGTTGAGGTTTTCAGGGGATTATATGGGCGTAGGAGCTCATCGATAACGATGAGACTTGTGTGCCAATGGCGAGCTTGGGGGCGGGAATACCGCCCTCGTGGGCTCTCGTATCCGTCCGCCTCTGACGTTGGGAGTGGCGGTGCAGAAGATGCAGAGGTGGACGCCGGGCAGCTTTTGTCGGTCGAGGGGGAGACCGAGACAGCTTACGTGCTGCCACTTTTTACATGACTCGCTGCGGATATTAGGGTATGTTTTGATTAGTTGAAGGGTGATAGGCTTACCATTGGATCATGAGCTGACCGTCGTCTTCGCTAGTCTGACAAAGGCACCGCACGCTGTCGTTGCTGATGTTACTACGACCTGTGCTAGGGGTTGCGAGATCAGGGTCTGTGATCGTCGTTGGCGATATGTTGCTGTATGGGTCGTTGTATCCTCGTGTAGGCGTGAGTGTGTCGGTCATGTAGTATGGGTTTGGAGGGACATTCTGAGGTAGATAGCCGCGTGACGGTGCAGCGTAAACGTTCTTGGTGCCAGGACCCATTGATTGCTTGCCACTACTTTTCTGACGAGACTGGAGGACCTTTTTGAGCGCAGACTGGGCGTCGCCTTTATCGTCTTCGGAGTCGATGACTGTCTCTGCTTCACTTTCAATCTCTTCGTCAGCGCCGCCGTGGAAAGCCGGTCTCGGATGATTTGTCTGTGGATTCGACTGAATGAACAGATTCGACGACGGTCGCCGACTTGTAGACTCTGATACGGTACGGACATTACTACCTGAGCCCAATGTAGATGCGTATGATGACTTTTGAGAATGTGACTGTGAATTGTGGGTAAAGCGGCCAAGCTTTGGTTGCCTGTGCTTTTGAGGATATACAAAGGACTGCGTTTGGCTCATGTTCATCTGGTCGTCCGAGGAAGAGGAAGACCCGTCACTCTCCACGTCGCTGTCCACCTCCATTCTTTGACTTGTGTCAGCTGGTAGAATCTTAGTTTCGGTCTTAGCCCGTCCATTGGCGTCGATGCTGAAGGTGACGGAAGCACGTTTCTGCTGCTGCGAAGAACTCTCAGCACCATGTAGCCGGCCTTTGCTGCGCTGTTTACGAAGGGAAACCTGACTAGCAACTAAATTGCCCTTCGCACGTCCAGATGAAGTCCGACTGGATGGTCGCCGGCTAGCCAGTGAAGTATGGAGGTCTTCCGCAATATCACGCTGGATGCCGACATGATCATCACGTAGTGTCTGTAGAGCCGCTTCGACCGCTGGAGAATCCGTCTCGGGCCCGCGCTTTCTCTTGGGTTTCCTAGAGACCTGCAAATCCATTTCCATTTGAGCATCACGGAGTTGATGTGCGTATGGCAGCAGATTATCGTCCTGTATCTCTTGGCTTGTAGGAGGCATGTTCGATGCCTCTGCAGTACGTCCAGGAGAGCTGAAGAGTAAACTAGGATTGACCACCTTTCGATGAGAGGGCTTCCGTACCATTGTGGATGAAGTTGCGGTAGCAGTAGGAGACTCTGCTTGAATTGAAGACGTGTAGGGTGTATTATCCTCAGCGCTGGTACCAAGCAGGTTGAAGGCTGGTGTAGTTGGGAACGATATCCCACCACCAACATGACTCGACCCAAAGGGATCCACGATTTTCTGGTTTCCAAACGCCGTGAAGGTGTCATCCATTGGAAAATCAGTGTTCATGGAATCTCCACTCTGGTCGGGATTCCAGAAAAGCTTGTGCTGCGGATATACAGGTGCCGTAGCAGGCCCAGACATAGGGAATTCGAAGCCGTCTGGTGAAAATTGTAGAGAAGCAAAGTTGTTCGGTGACTCTTCAATATGAGGGAAGGAAGCTTCTCCGCTGTCCCTCTTCGCTACACCTGGAAACGACATTCTCCTTCCTTTCTCCGCAGACTCTTTTACCAGCCTGGCAACTTGTGCTTGTTGAGCCTTTCGTCGTGATGCCGAGGTGCTAGTGGGTGGCGGAGTCTGCATGGACCCTGCAGAATTCATCGAGTGACCAGCTTCCTGTTCAAATGTAGTCTTGAGTGGTGTTATGGACCGGTCTGTATTCTTGAGTCGTCGACGTTTGGTGTCAGAGGTCAGAGACGGATTTGGGGAGGATGAAAGCCGCCGAGATGGCTCTACCGGTGGTAGTGGCAGATTGGGGTTGGGGGATAAATGGTGTACATGAGACGCTAGCTCAACTTCGAGATCTGTCCCAGTCAAAGGTTTCGAGGCCTTTGTGAGGCTCTTTATGGATGTACCAAAGCTTAAACGGGTCGGTGTTTTGAGATCCGGACTTCCAGCTGCCGCATAAGGTGGACTCCAGGGTGAATATGGACCATGGGATCTGGTATCTTGTTTGGGTGTTTGAAATGAGTTCAAAAAGAAATTTGGGGACGTTGGGGTTTTGGTTGGGGTTGGAGGTTCATCGCCAGGGTAGCTGAAGCTAGTATTGTCCGTATGTCAGCTGTAATGGACGATGCAAGTAACAGAAAGCAAGGGGGACGAACCTATAGACCGGCTGTTCAAAACTCATAGCAAGGAAGGGCCGGGAGCGTTCAGCGGTGTGGTAGGACACAGGTAGATTGGCAAAGCAACAGTGCCTTAACGACGATAGGACCTCTTGGACCCTTTACTGGTATACTTGAGTGAGCAATATTGTACACTGTCTAGAAAAGCTCGGCGGAGGTTGGTTGAGTTAGCAAAGTACCCAAGTGTGTATAACAGCCTTCCGAATCCGTCAATTGAGGATCTCAGTGCCGTCAGGAACGATAAAGGTGAGAAGAAGCTCGAACAAAAGTACGATAGAGGTCCGAATATCTTCTGAGATGATTGTAGTGAGGACTAGATGCTCGGCGGTTGAATGTGGTCTTGGGAGGCAGGCAGGCCGTGAGCGAAGGTTGACCACTGTTCAGCCTTCACATCAAAGGAAGATAGGAGGTGTCATAGTGTCATGCAGAGCGGAGGAAAGCCTCCTGCATGAGAGGGAGGTAGGGCAGGTAGGGCAGGTCTAGTGGAAGCATTCCAGGCACAGATCAAGATTCGAAAGGCGGGACAGGCATGCGGAATTTCGCCTAAGAAATGATATCGGCACTTAAATCGTTCTATGACTACCAAATCAACGCTTCAGGCCACAGACATGTTTACCCCTACTAAAGACATCCTCCCTCACGTGGGTCAGCGGCCAGATTTTGTTGTCAACCTCGGGCCCAATCTCCAACGGCAGTCTCGAAGCTTTGGCGGAGATGTCAGATCCTTGCCATTACCAAATGATGGAGATCTCCCACTTCCACTTCTCCGACAGTTCCCCATTGGCTTGCATACAATGTGCACCATGTCTCACAAGCGAAACAACAAGACATCACAGGTCTACGGAGAACAAACATGCATCGTTGACATCTCCTGAAGTCTCGGCATTATCATTATCCCGTCGGTGGCTTTACAATTCCCAGCCTTCAGCTCCACCAAGGGTCATCGTTCGTAGATTCACTAGTGCTTCCGCCCCACCAATAGGCACTCTTAGATATAGCCAATCACAGCTCAAGAGCATGCTCGCCTGTTAAGCGCCAACGCATTATCCGGCAGTAGGGATCATCTGTGGTAACCGCTCCATTCATGCTAAAAATAAGTGGGTCACATCATTTGATACAAACACAAGTGGAATCTTTGCCAATGTCTTAACTCAACGGCAAGCATTGTAATAGAGTAGGCTCGCGGTTAGGAAGTAATTGCTACCGTGATAATGACTGCTGACTAACACCGGTCTTCTCTCCAATGATTCCGTACAAAAGCCATTCTCCATGTTCTTTAGCTTGTGGTTGAGAACTGGGATGTTGGAACCTGAACACTGCCTCATGCGATAGATAATCTTAAAATGTTGATGGTTATCGGATCGATTGTGCACGTAAGAGCTATTGTTGTGATCTTGAGAAGTTGTGCTAAGCTGTGGCATTTCTTGCAAATCGAACTAGTCCCGAATCTGAATAGGATAGTGGGAAAAGTCTTGGCGGAGATATATCGGAGTTAGACAGACGGAGTTTACGGGCCGACCTCGCTCATTTCGAAGTATGCGCCACAGACACATTCGATCCGGATCATAGCTCGTAAAGTAGAGCAGGACTTGAGACTACTCACACTGATCCCCTATATCTCCACGCACTTTGTGCAACTTCAGCATCATGTCGACGTTTGGGAAGCACTTTAGGGTCTGTCAATGTCCGTTATCGAGCCTTTCTATGGACCTACAGAATATGCATATCCATTTCGTTCTATGCTGATGCTCAATTGTGCGCTAGGTCACAACGTCAGTATAGGATACTCCAGAATTTACGCCCCTCCTCTACATCAGCAAAGTTAATCCCTGCTCAGTTACGGAGAGAGCCATTGCCTCTCGGTAGGATGCATCGTCGAAAACTGTCCACCGGGATTAGAGCTGACGGAAGCTGATATTCAACCCCAACTCACTCGACGAAGACCAGGACAGAGCGCCCTAACTACACCTCGAGACGAGAAGGACTTGGTCAAGATACATAGTGGCACGGAGTTTGGGCTGTCGCTGGGGACTCCGATAATGCTCATTGTGAAGAATGAAGACCAGAGACCGAAGGACTACGGGAAAGGCACCATGGACGCTTTTCCTCGGCCTAGTCACGCAGTGCGTATTTTTCCCGTCTCTTCCGTCGACACTAGCAGCATGTTTGGCCGTGAAAGATGTCCGGGCTTTGATATCTCTCATGGTCTTCGAAGAACCTCGAGAATACTTTTGCGACTCTGATAGATGATAATAAGTGGTGACGCTGAAATAGGAATCACATACAGGATTGGACATACCAGATGAAATATGGGATAAGAGCAAGTAGTGGCGGCGGCAGAAGTAGTGCTAGGGAAACCATTGCTCGGGTCGCAGCTGGTGCCATAGCGGATAAATGCCTTTCGCTAATGTACAAGGTCGAGATCGTTGCTTTTGTAAGTACATCTTGACCACACACGCGCCTGTTTGATCACAATTACTCATCCTTCAAAAAGGTCTCGTCCGTCGGCAATGAACATCTCTTCCCACCGACAGCGACCCATCCAACCGCCTCCACAAACCCGGTCTTCCTTGATCTTATCAACTCAATTACTCGTGAATATGTCGATAGTCCAGATTTTCTTCCCGTCCGCTGTCCGAATAAAGAGGCGGCAAGTCGGATGGCTAAGATGATTGGAGAGTATCGAGATCGGAAAGATAGTATTGGAGGAACCGTCACGTGCGTCATCCGAAATTCGCCCGTCGGCCTCGGAGAGCCATGGTATGTACTTCAAATAGCTTCAATCGGGGCAACGCAATCTCTTGTCTAAATCTGATTTACATGAACTGCCACACTCTCGAAAATCACATTGGAAGCCATTACTGACCTCGGAATTCTGACAGTTTCGATAAGTTGGAGGCAATGCTAGCCCATGCTATGCTGAGTATCCCATCCACCAAAGGATTCGAGATTGGCTCTGGGTTCGGCGGCTGCGAGAGTAAGTGTTGTTTGCTTTTTCCATCCATCTCCGATGCCGCCTCCTGGTGTGCCGTACGGCAATCCTCAAGAGTACTTTCATTTCGAACTTTCTCCCATGAGTTCGGTTTAGGCCTTAATGAAAGGATGCTGATCGCGAAATCTTTTAGTGCCAGGCTCAATACATAACGACACATTCGTCTCTTCAGTTCCCGTGCAACCTTCCCAGTCTGGAGCCGATGCAGCTGCCAAAGACGCTCCTCCGGAGCCTATGACCAATGGACAAAACGGCCATACTCACTCGGAGCAAAACGGTGGGCCACCGAGGTTACGGACCCGTACCAACAACTCGGGCGGTATCCAGGGTGGTCAGTACTTTTCCCCCCTTGATGACTACGTCATAGAGAGGGGCTATCACAAGTCCCATGTTTTAAAAGCGACTCAGTCCTTAGACATACCCCGAAACTCGTCTCTATGCCCAGAGAAGAAATGCTAATGCCGGAGTCAAATGCAGGTATCACAAACGGCGAACCCATCTATTTCCGCGTAGCATTCAAGCCGCCCGCCACCATCGGCCAAGCTCAGAATAGTATGTCTAACCATCCCATCACTAACCACACCCTACCCCCTTTCCCCCCTCCCAAGAAACACATCCAACTAACACCACAAACCCCCCACCTAGCCGTAGATTTCACCGGCAAACAAGGCATCCTCGAAGCCAAAGGCCGACACGATCCCTGCGTCGTCCCGCGCGCCGTCGCCATCGTCGAAGCCATGGCGGCGCTGACGCTGATGGATCAGTTGATGGAGCAGGGGAGTCGAGAGCGGATGCGTGCGATGCTTCCGGGTGCGAGATGATTGCTTTGCGAATGCGAATGCATATATTGGGCAATAACGAGGTAAATCCCAAAAGTAGAAAGGATAGGATTAGATAAAGTAGGTTATATTCCTGTCACATAAAACCCTTGCAGTACAAATCCGAATCCCTGATCGTCATGTTTATCCACAAAAGCCATACCTTATTCAAATAACCTCGTCTTCCCAACTTCAGTCGAGCATTATCTATCGGCAGCGAATCATACCAAATCACAGTCCATAATACACAAGCCTAGCATCCATTATCCCATCTATCATCTAATTAATCCCATTAAACTCCATCTATTATTATACCCCCTCACCTAAAAAAATTAAAGACACACAATATACCTTCCTTCTCCATACCTTCCCCTCCCCCATACCATCTTCCCCTTCCTTCTCCATACCTCCCCTCCTCCATACCTTCCTTTCCCCTTCCCCCTTCCATACCTTCCCTTCCCCTTCCTCCTCCCCTCCCCCCTCCATCCCCTCCCATAAACCCAGCCAGCCACATAAAAAAAACCTCACACCATCCACACTCCACTCACACACTCTACACTCCACTCAACCCATACTCACACTCCACTTATACCGTCCACACTCAACTCACTCTATCCACACTCCACCTCTATTCACACTCACACTCCACTTATACCGTCCACGCTCCACTCAAACTCATCTCCTATTCGCACCCACTTCCTATCTATAACACCGCTTTTTCCGTTCAGCGTATATAGCATAGTTATAAAGATAAAGAGATATAGAGATGATTCTGCGCTTTGATAATATATATAGTGATGATATATTTTACGGGTTTTTAGACTGTTCTGTTCTGGTTTGATTTGATTATAGGATAGGATAGGATAGGGAAGTGATGAGGTGGGAGTGGACTCGAGGAGGAGGAGGGGGGTCGGAATGACGCGCCTGTTCTGTTCTGCTTCTATCCTGTTCCCATTCCTGAGGGGTTTGAAGTTTCAGCTTAGGAACTGTATCTGTTTAGATATGCGGTAGATGGACTTTTTTGCGCAAAGGGAGATGAGGTATTTGGGTTGGTGGGGGATGTTTCGGGAGGATAGTTCTACAATGGAAGGGGGATCGAGGTGATGGATTTGGTGAATACATAAGGTACCGGAGGGTGGGGTGCTGTGGGGTGGGGTAGGGATGGAGTGGAGATTGGACTTGGGAGATGGGGAGGGGTTGAGATAGCGAATGGTGAGGGAGGGAGCTTGGTAGGTTTGTGGCAAAAAAAGTAGAGGGAGTTTGTTTGATGCTGGAGGAGGGTAGGAGGGATTGTTATAGCTCATCTATATCTGATAAAGCGTTCTATTTACGAAGCAGTCTATTCTGATGGCGAGGGGATCTCTACCACCAACGTTGCCACAAGCAAGATTTCGTCCTGCCCCTTCTGGTAGACTCACATTACCTCTCCTCAACCCCACGAAAACTCAGCCAAAACCTCCCGCCTCGCCTTCCCATCCACCGATCCCACAGCCATAAGAACATCCCCCTCCGCCCGAGGAAGATACCGAATCGGTCCCTCCACCCACCCCCCCGCCAACCTCCCAACCACAGCCTCAGCCTCCTTATCCAACGCCGGCGGCATCCCCACCTCCCACTCCAACTCGCCCCCAAACCTTCGCGGCAAATGCTTCACCTCGATAAACTGCGTCAGCGTCGCCGTCACCTGATCAGCCTGCAGCACGGAAATCTTCCGCGTCGTCGCCGGGTCGAACCAGCGCGTCACGAGCGCCCAGATCGTGGAGAAGAAGTAGGGGGCGCCGACCACGAAGATCCGCTCGACGGTTTCGGGGTAGTGGGCTGTGGCCATGCTGCTGGCGGTTTGGAGGAGGGTTTTCAGGCTCCAGAATTTGCGGAGGCCGACGTTGGAAAGGTCGATGATGTTGGTGGATTTCGTGATGGGGGCGGTGGTGGGGCGGGGAAGGTGGGTGCAGAGGCGTTGGGTGAAGCGGGTTACGTATTCGGCGGGGAGGAAGATGGAGGTTAGGGCCGGATCGGAGGCGGCGAGTTGGGAGAGGTCGGTGGGGTTGATGGAGGAGAGGACGTAGACCATTATCGGAGTGCCGATTTTGTCACGGCGTCCGGTCCATTGAGGTTGCTGTTGGGACGGTGGTGTGAGGCCTGCGGTTTCGTCTTGGGGCTGAGGAGTTTGGGGGTTTGTGGGATTTGGAGCGGGGCTTACTACTCGGTTCATCCGTTGGAAATGGTGGATCTCGGCATTGTCGTAGGTTTCGTCGAGTTTGCATTTTCGGCGCCAGGCTGCGGAGGCGCTGTATTGTTTGTAGGCGGCTTCGGGGTCGTAGGAGCGGGCGCGAAGGAAGCGTCTGTGGTGTCAGTGTGGTTACGATGATTGGTTTGTTAGGTAGAGATACTTACAATAAATCGACATCGTTGTTGCTTCCATGAGCGGGATGATCCTCCAGCTTACTTGCGGGCCAGTACAGGTTATTCTTTTCACAGAGAGCTTTCAGCTCTGCAAGAGCGTTGGCTTCGTGTTCGGGTCCCACGGATGGCAAAGCTGGTGACGCCTCGTGAGCCATGCTCGTGTCTGCTCTTGACCTATACCCACAGTGTGTACAATGGGTCAGGGCAATCAGAGTATATCAGGGCAAAAGGTAGGATGATGTGGCTATGTCGAGAGAAAGCCAAGACTTATGATGCAGATAACACTGCATGTCGACACTGCCCGATTGCTAGCTTCACCGCTGGATCCTATCACAAAGCATCGTCATAGCAGTCTACACGTATAGACGGATGATAAACCACTAGGTGAAAGACTTTCTGGCGGCCATTGAGCAGTATTTATGTTGTACTTAAGCTCCATGGCAAAGATTTACTCGACCAATCAGAGCAATTAGAGAAGCGCTGACCCTCGGCCTTCTTTCCTCATACGGGAATCTTTGCATTTCGAGCTAGTCCCAAAGCTGATTAGTGGGACAAGTCAACTGTTTTGGTATCAGGTTTTGAATTTCCTATCCATTCCACTCTCTGCATTTCGAACGCTTGATCCACGACGCTATCGAAGCGTATTCTATGCAGCTCTTGGCACGAACATTAGAGGTGTATGGGTAACTCTTGAGGGCAGGATCGTATGCTTGCTTGTTCCATCAGTGCATGCAGATTTTAAGTTAAGGGCGTTAAGTTGCTAATTATGTAGTTGCTTGTTCTAGTCAGAAATGATCAAGATCGTATGTTTACACGGACCCATTCGTGCTCCAAGACCGCCTTCACTGTCCATGCCCTTGGCCTCGGCCACGAGCCCTTTTGCCTGAGCCACGAGTCCCGCTGGTAGAAATGTGTGTTCCGCTGCTCGATCCACTGGCTCCCCCAGCTGAATTGCCAGTCCCGCCTGGAGCGTCTCCGGTTGATTAGCTAACTCTCTAGGTAGATAGCAAAGAATTCCGGACGACCAAGATCCCGACCAAGTCGTCCGACTCATTGTGCTATCCGCGCGCTCCCTCGGTTGAACCACCTGAGCCCTCGGCTGACCCCCCAGATCCACTACTCGGTCCGCCGGCTGTCCCAGTGGGATCACCAGAGCCCCCGCCCCTGAAACGTCTCTTGATAGCCACTTGCTGTTCCATTTGCCATCTGACACCATCGTCCCAATGATAATGATCCCAATCAGGTGCATCGGAGTCTACATTAGGAGTCTCAATGATTGTACGATGGCAAACGTCTGATGAGTATTCAGCAATGACGAGCGATGAATATGCGGGCTACTAACGGCAATACTCCTGTTTCAATACCACTAATCTATAACCGTTGTTAGCTTGTAAGAGATTGAGATCTAGGTAATTTACTGTGATGATGTGTGATCGGGAAATCCGCAGGTCAATCCGATCCCCATAGGATTGCAATATGATGAGTTGATCCAGATGCAGACGCCTTTCTGTGATGCTTGGCAAGCTCTGTTTTCGCATATTGCGAGCAATTGATAGCACATCTTCAAGGCTCCTATCCGTCAATGAATGTGTGGTGCTTTAATATCTTGTGTAGCAGATTCAAGACCTATTATCGAGTAAAGCTCTGAGGAGATCCGATTGTATCGAAGGATGGTGAAGAATTGGAAGAACAACTGAGCTGCTGTATATGGATCTTATACATATTTCAAGCCTAAGATCCAGGCTCCTGAGTTGTGCCAGAGACATAGCAAGCGGTCTATCGGTACCCAATCACAACTATCAGTGGTAACAAAAGATTCTTAACAACGTAGTGGATACGAATAGATGGCCCAATCTCATGCATCGAAGGCAAATACCAACCCCAATCCGGCATTATTGACGAATGTCCGGAGAGCGACGCACGCAGTCCTGAACTTGTACCGCATCCAAAAGACTTACGAGATGGTGTACAGTGCCATTAATACATGTCGACCCAATGACAAGGTCTGATACGGCCGTGAGTTCTCAAAACGTCTGATCCGAGGCATTGGTTGTACCACATACAGACTCCCAACGCTTTGAGTTTTGACAATCGTAGATCCGACGTTGAGGTTCTTTGTTCCCGGAAGAAAAATATTCATGCACGCCGTTGCGGTACCACCCGTTTGGAGGGATCTTGGTTCAACGATATTAGCATACTAAGACAATCGGACAGTCACTTTATCAAGTAGTACTGCCATTTTGAGAGATCCGCGTGAAGGTATCGTTCGCTGATTCGCCGCTCTTAGTACTACTGTTCTTTCACTGGCTGAAGTTTACCCTAGTGCATGGAATCGATAACATAATCAGTCAAGATAATTGATCTATGGATCGATGGGCCAAGGGTCGGAAGAAAGTCATGTCTGATGTTGGCTGCAATTTTGGCGAGGACACTAGACACGACTTTTGAGACCATGCCTCGGACACGAATAGTTGAAAGCCGACTCGCTCTTTTTGCAGTCATTAATCTCGATTCCCTCCGCTTCGAATCTTTGAAAGCACCATCCTAGTTCACCCTTGTTGATTTTGCCTTCGTCTTGTCGAGTTGTGGGCCCATGTAATTTGAGTCTCCTGAACATTTACCTTAGCAGGTCAGACGCCAACTACATTGCATGGAGCTGTCTCCTGAGTCTTTCTTTATCCCGATATCATCCGTCCTGTCTGTGTGCTTGGTAGAATAACCAGGTGGAAGACGTACAAGTGAGAAAGAACCTTGTGCATAATAATGAAGTTATTGACTCGAAGCAAGGAGATAGTAAAGACTAGTCCGTGAGCATAACAACCCGAGAAGAGCGACTGTTGTCGTTGTCATGGTTGGAATTCTATGAGTAAGACTCAAGTTGTATCCATACTCCTGATCTTGTGGAGCAGTCGCACCACTTGATCGCAGCGTCGGAGAGCTGGAAAAGAGTTGATATGCTGCTCCCTTTCAATCCAGCTTCTGGTGTGTCGGTAACCCTTTCCTGCATCGAGAGCGGCGGCTGCACGGTAAGTTACGAATTCTTTGCTCCTGTTCTCTAGGACCTCTAAGCTACTCGCAGTACTCATTACAGATACGGCGGGTATTGCTTTCGTTCTTGACATGGGAAAAAATGTCACACAGTACGGAAACACCTTGTACTCCTGCGAGAGACTTCATTCATTGGGTCTTGGGAGCCCCATTTAGCTTACCATATTCCTATGTCCTGTTTCCCCGAGTACACTAACATACCCCAATGGAAAGACATCTGAAATTCATCCTTGCAGAAATATGTGGATAGATATCATTCGGTGCTGCCTACCGGAGAGGAGTCTCCACAATCGTTACCAATATTAATGGGTCTTGGATTCTCTGGTACAACATTGCACAACATAACCTATTTTTGATTAATCTAGCGTTGGTGCCAATTTGGAAGGCACGGAAGGTGAACCGACTGAGACTAGGCTGTAAAGAGTTAGAGTCGGAGCTAGGGATCCGGAGATTGGCTTCTGCACCGGCTGCACCTCGAATCGCAATTTTTCAGCGACACGACTGCCTAGCCAGCGTTACAATCTCGAGTCGGTAACTTTCATCCAGTGTGTTTTCGAGGCTGTTCGTAATCGTTTACCAGTTCCTACAAGAAGCCTAAAGCCCAAGGAGCGTGGCTCTCGTGGTAGCAATATCCAATCAAGCCAATCTGCATTTGCCCTGCATCTCTGCGCATCGTCCAGACAAACCTTCACCTGGCCAATAGAACCTGCAACCGAATTGCGTGGCTAGCCGCTTGGGTTAACGATCCATAGCTTTGCATTTCCTTCGGCGAGAGCTAGAATACGACAGCCTCCGAGCTGATCCGCCGACAACATCAAGTCGACCCGAATATCAGAAAATACAGATTGCGATTGATAAGGAGTGGATACATCCTCACACTGCGAGGCCGCACGGCCAAACCCACTATCCACCATGAACGGTTCACCCAACGTGCGAACGCGCAAGCAGGCAGCCGAATCAACAAAGCAAGACACGCCCAAAAAGTCCGCAAAGCAGAACGGCCACGCAAACGGCTCCGCAAACCCTCGAAGATCCATTACTCCTCCTGAAGAACCAACAGAGAACATATTCCTCTTCTATCCGAACATAATAGGTTCGCTTCCCACCGAAAACACCTCTCTCCACAATCCATCCCCAGGCTCACGTCACATCTGCAGGCTACTCCCGCATCATCCTCGCCCTCGCCTCCCTCTACTACATGCCCCTCCACCCCCGCACCTGCTCCATCCTCTACAGCATCTCCTGCCTCCTCGACGCCCTCGACGGCGTCGCCGCGCGCTACTTCCAGCAAAGCACGCAGTTCGGCTCCGTGCTCGACATGGTCACGGACCGCTGCACGACCGCCTGCCTGCTCGTTTTCCTCAGCAGCGCCTGGCCGCGCTGGGCGCTGCTGTTCCAGGGGCTGATCAGTCTCGATCTGGCGAGCCATTACTACCATATGTATGCGACGCTGACGATGGCGGGGGTGGGCAAGAGTCACAAAGCCGTCGATGAGGGGAGGAGCAAGCTTTTGCATCTATACTACACCAATAAGGTACGTCCAACTCATCACACACCCTCTCCAAAATATGACTAATAACGCGTTCAAAAAAAACAGAACGTCCTCTTCACCGTCTGCGCCCTCAACGAACTCTTCTTCATAGCCCTCTACCTCCTCTCCTTCTCCTCCCCCATGCTCTCCCCCTCCCTCCTCCCCACCTCCACCCCCCAAAACCCCATCCCCATCCACAAACCCAACATCCTCTCCCCCCATCCCGCATCCCTACTCTTCGCCACCCCCGGCAGCGCCTGGGCCATGGAGCTCGCCCGCGCCAACAAGATGGACAGCAACGTCCCCTGGGCCATCGCGGCCGTGTCGTCGCCCGTCATGGTCTTCAAGCAGTGGCTCAACGTGGTGCAGTTGGTCAAGGCGAGCAAGTGGCTGGCGGAGGGGGATGTGGCGGCGAGGAGGGCGCAGGGGTTGCCGAGGAGGGTGGGGAAGAAGGGGGTGTGAGGTGTGGTGGTGGGAATTTGGTGGTGGGGATCGTTTTTGAGGGGAAGGGGGGTGTTGTTATGAAAGGATGGATGTATGTATGTCCGGTTGTGGTTATGATGGCTATATTTTCGCTGTATATACGTTGCTGCCTGGGTGCGGACTTTGTATCGTGTACAGAATTAGCGAACGGCGTTGGAAGATAATTACCGGTACTTGCATAAGGCAATCCAACAAATGTTCACCTGGCAGCAGGCATCTTTGGTTGAATATCTTACTTGACATCTATTATCATCTCAAAACCTCAGAATCTCAATCTCCAGGAAATTCCTCAGATGATGAAACTCCCGAACGACAATTCAAGCCCTACTGTGAGGCTAGGCCGCAAATCGCCCTACCTGAGATATCACAGCAAAACGCCTCCATACCATCATCCAAATATACAGTGTACAAACAGCCTCCCCACCCACCCACCAAGCATCAAGTCATCCTCCCCCTAGGATCAGCCGCATCCCTCCGCCTCCACTCCCTCGCCTCCCTCGTCCCCAAACTCCCCCCGCCCCCCTCCCCCCTCCTCTCCCACCCCCCCAACCTCACCACCAACGCCGTAGCATTATCCCCCTCGGCACTAACCTCCGTCGCGAACCCCACCACATCCCGCGCCCCCACCTCCGGCGTCCGCGCCTCCTTGACCACATCCACAATCTCCTGATCGCGCAGCGTGCCGCTCACGCCGTCGCTGACGAGCACCATGAACGCATACTCGCCCGGCAGGAGCTCCAGGTGGCGGATCTCGGGCTCGGCGCTGACGCCCATGCGTTTGGAGCCCATGTCGCCGAAGGCGCGCGTGTTGGCGAGGCCGGACATGCGCTCTTCGCCGAAGGAGTCGGTGATGAAGGTTGCGGCGTAGCGGCGTAAGCGGTCGGATTCCATGGGCGCGGAAGGGTGGTGGTCTGTTGTTAGGGGCACGGCGGCGCCGTCGGAGACGCGGCAGAGGAGGATGCGCGTGTCGCCGCAGTGGGCGGTGTAGAGTGTGCTTGGGGTGGAGGGGTGCCAGAAGGGGGTTGGGGTCGGGGTGGAGATGAGGGCTATGGAGGCTGTGGAGCCGCCTTTGAAGGGTTTGGGTGGTTGCGGGTCCGAGGAGGGGAAGTGAGAGGGGGAGTAGAGGGAGTCGAGTGCGTTGAGGGGGGCGTCTGAGCGGACGGCGTCGGTAGCCTGGTTGGAGCGGCGGATTTGAGCGAGGAGGAAGGAAAGGTCCGTTTGTAGGAAGGCGTGGGTTAGGATTGTGACTATGCTGGGTTTGGAAGTAGTGGTGAGAACGTCTGGTTTGAAGCGTCGAAAGTAGCCTCCTACTGTTTCTCGCCAGGCTTTGATGAGATTGGCTTGGAGGCTTGAGGTTGTTGGGGTGGGGGAGAAGTCGTATTGAGAGAGATTGGGAGTATCGCCTGTCTCGTTCTTGCAGGCACTTTGTGAAGACGCCTCTGCGGGCTCTGCTATGGCTCCGTCATCTTTCTTCTTCGATCCCAAGGTAGACTCCAACCCGTACTTTTCTGCCGTATCTTCAATGGACTCATGCAACTTCTCCCTCAGATAGTCACTGCACTCATTTCCTCCATGACCATCGAAAACACCAAAATAGAAGACCTGCGGATCGCCGTTCGCTCCACCCGCAGAGATTCCCTCTCCATCTCCGTTTCCCTCGTCCTGCTGTGCCCGCTGCTTCCGCTGGCCCTCTCTAAAAGCCTGTAGCGGACTGCTGGCTGGCACTCGTGTGAGATTGACAGGCCGAGGCTTTGTGAAAGCAGGAATGTTGATAACGCCAGCTTGATAGCTGTCTTCGTTGTAGGGGCGAGTGCCGCGAGAAACAGACACGCCAAAGTGGTGCTTTGCGCTTCTCAATGGTATACGTACGACGGTCGTATCTCTCGAGCCCCCCAGGATAGGTGCTGGAGAAGGTCCATCTCCTGCATTGTGTGGTTTCGAGGCGGATCTTGGAAATTGGTGGTGCGGGCCGGACGAAGAGCGAGAGTCTGGGTGTAGTGATGATGATGGGAGATGCGTTACGAAGTAGTCATGAAAAGCGCGGTAAAAGCTGGCACGATTCTTCTTCGCAGTACGCGCTGTTCCAAGAGGTATCGATCCGGGCATGGTTGATCCATTGCAGGTGGAGTCGAAGAAGTGGACAGCAAAATGTAAATCCTGGGGCAGCTGCGGTCCATTATGCCGAGTCTAGCCGCATGTGATAGATATGATATCTACCCGAAGGGAGAGATAAGATAGTAGAAAGGGGCTTTCCTTTCCAGTGGCAATGGTGGCGGTGGTGTTGTGGCACTGAGGAAGTAGACTTACTATAGTCTGAGACCAGAAATGTCATTCCCAAAGATCGCTACATCTTCACATTATATTTCTGGCAAATTTAACAATACTGTTTTGTCCTCAACGTAAATGTACCTACAAGTTTTCGATTTTCAGCTAAATATCCAGCCACGATGCAGGTTCTTTTAGTGCCGTCTTTCATTCAAAAGCGCCGAGTTAAGCCAAATTCAAGCAAAGTCGCCACTGTTCGTATAGATCTAGTCCATCAATCCACTCCTCAAAGGTCAAGAAGCACGTTCGAAGGGTGCAATACCTTCGGCACAAGTCCCGCTGCTAGGTAATCCGTTTCAGTGACGACCGGAGTGATAGCGAGACGTACAGCAACGCCCATCTGCGAAAGCGTTTGGGCATCCTGTCGGAAGTTGATGTCACGGTTGACCATCTGTGCAGGATTGAACAGTGAGCTGGAACCTACCGCAGGGTAGTCGAGGTTGAAATTGGAAGGCTTCATGGTCATGAGCACGCCGATCCGGGCAGCTTCCTTCCAAATCTCCGCCAGATCATCCCAAGCCTGGGTACGGCCGGCACCGGGAGCGAAGAGTGGTTCCAGGAAGCTCCACATCTCGTGGACTTGGCTGCGAACGACTTTGTCGATGTGCTGCTGAAATCCAATCTGTGTGGTCATCTCCGTGAATGTTTGGGCACAAGCAGCCATGAGTGCGCGGCGAACATGGAGAGGTATGACGCCGTGCATCTTCTTGCGCAGATCTGAGATGGTGTTGTCGTAGTGTGCCGTAAAGCCTTTCACGAGTAGTGGACGGAAGGCTAGGGTAGTGATCTGATAGTTGATGAGTTTGGCGACACAGAAGTATCGGGTGAGTCCAGACGACATAAGCTTCTCGGCCATCTTGGAGTTGGTGAACTGCATGATACATGCGGTCAATTTGGCTGGGAGATCAGGTTCGTGACCGCGTTCTGGGGGATCATTTGCGTAATTCCGTGACCAGGTCTCGCTGAGGATGAATACGTGCTTGATCTCGAAAGCTAGGTCTACTGTAGACTCTATCTCGCGAATCTGTGAGAGGTGGCTACCCCCAATCCCTGGCATCGGATTCTTGGGTGGGATGGAGTTGTGCTGAGGTATGTCTACCTCAAAGGAGACACAGCCGGCATCCGGGACACTTTGCCGACGACTCGTGGAGACTGCAGATGCAGAAGGCCCACTCGGGCGAGATGGGGTCACGCTGTCGCCTTGAGGATTGAATGTAGGTGGTGGTTGATTGTACACACTGGAGTAGGGGCCTGGAGAGGGGCCACGGCGATGAGGAGTTATAGTCACTTTGTTAGTGGAGGAGGCTCGTTGAGCGATTTGGTCGCTCTGGACCTTGATGGTGACCGCTTGTTTGGCGATCTTTTCATTGGCCTTCTTGATCGCGTCTTTGTGCGAGTCGAGCTCTTTGCTGATACGGCCTAGCTCCTCGAACAAGTTCCCCTTCTCAGCCTCCATGTTCCACACTTTGATCTTCAGATCCGAGATTTCTCTTTGCGCAGATTTGTTTGCTTCGGCAAGCATGGATGTCTCGGCACGAAGCTGGCGCACAAGTAAATCTTTTTGGGTGATCTTCTCATTCAGACGACCGTGTTCATAGGCAAAATCAGCTGGGCTCAAGTTCGAAGAGCTCTGATTCACAGGCAAATTAGCTGAGGATCAAGAGACTGCCAAGGAGTTGACGTACGGGAGTCTGGGAACGAAAAGATCGATCATGACTGTCAAATAACTGCATCATGGTCTGGAAGCCCGCAGCAGGCATCCCTGAACACAAAGTTGTTCCTCTAGACATGGAGCGACTTGAAGTCTGCGCCATAAAATTTAGCGCAGATACCGGTGCAAAGGTGTCGAAGTGGCTTGAGAGAATGAACGTACATCATTGATTGCCGACATTCTTACTCCTGCCTATCAATACTACTCTAACAGCACCGTCAAGAGCCTGAATCGAATTTGAAGAATGGGGTGTTATGGCGTGTGAGCTCGATGAAAGGTGAGGTAAGTTGAGGTACCTAGCGCCAGCCAATATTAGTGCGGTTTTCACAAAGTGACAACATGGCGTGGGGGAAGCTAATAAGGCGGAGGCAACTCCATGCCAATGCAGCGGGGAAATGTATGTTCTGGATGATCTCCGAAGGTGACGGAGTGAAGCGAGAAAATGCAAAGTGGGCATCAACACTGAATTTGCTTTGAAGCCGCTGTCTACTCACCGCGTATAAGAATGGCAGCGTGGAGAAAGAGATGATCAATAAGATCTCACAGTATCATCTGCTACCAATGGATAGTGCAGCATTCCCTGATTTGAAGATAAAAGAAGAGATTTTCGTTTGTGAATGTGCAAACGCATAGGTGGAAATTTGCAACAAGTGAAGGGAAACCAAATAGCGCTAGTAGCTGAACACAAAGGCAAGGATGGAAACACGATACTTCCTGCTCTGTGAGTCACCAGCCTTAGCTTCCAAAACCAAGCAGCCTCAAGGATTTGGTTTCTCAACCATGGTAGATCTTAGAGACGGATGAAGAAAACAAGACACGCAACCTTTTACTCCAGTCTCCACAGCGATCAGTTGTCACTGCTTGTACAAGGCGTTCTGACAATTGTCGGATACGATGACTGATCGACGTAGTCGTGGGAAGATATGGGTTATCATGTCTAGACTAGCCGTAGCACAGCTTGTCGCCCAGCATCCAACTGCTACTGTCTTCTGAATTGTAGCACACATCTCACTCGTCGTCGGCGAATGGCTCGAACATTTGGTAAAGAGTGTGCGTCTGTTGTACTGTGTCGACCGCTATGAGTTACTAGATTGCTGGAGTACAATGTGTTATTGTTGTGTTCACTTACAAAAGTTGGAAGCTAAGATCAAGATACGAGTGTTTCAAAGGGTTGATGAGAATCCTTCAATACCTCATAAGGATTCTGAGCATTCAAAGCGCCCTCTGGTTGTTTAGCATAGGCATGTGCACCGAGGGATCAATGTCTGGGCTTTAAGACGTGTATCAGAATGATCGTGCTGTAGATCTTACTGATTCACGACCGCCCCCATAAATTGCTGACAATTAAAGCGACCCAGTCAGGGGTTCAAATTACGTAGCTCAAGCATAGGGTCATTTACTTCTCAATGTCGCACTTATACGATAGCTCAAGCAAGCAAGATTATCAAGCCCTCCACCGTCTCAGAGCACGAAAATACATGGCATAAGCTGTCATGGTAGACGAGTTCAAGGAGACCTGGTGTGCACTTAGCATGTTTCCCCAGTATCCTTCCAATCATTGCAAAATTCTAGCATGCGCCATTTGACAAACATAAAAGAGGAAATAAAGCTCGGCTTGGGGGTGACACCCAGATATGCTATCTGCCTAGATGGAAGGTTAGCGGTACAGCTTGTCAGCCGACATCCGATTTTCTTTTGTTCCTGGTCCAAAGATCCTGGCAGTAGAGATATGACTAGCAACATCAGTCAGCAACTCATAGAGCTGAAGTCCTAGAGAAGAGGGAGCTGTAAACGGCGTCGACGACAGGTTGGGCGCTGATCTGACGGCCACCAAAGAAACGCCCATTGAGGCCTTTGATGGCGTTCTCACCACCAGTGACGCGGTCGAATTTGAGGTAGATGTCGCCTTGGGTATTCGGATCTAGTGCAATGTGAACGACTTTTCCGTATTTCTCTGTACACTCAGCTCGAACGTCGTCCTCGAGCTCCTTGATCCATGCTTCACCTTCTTCCCTGGGATCATGTCAGTACGACGTATGGATCGGAGAAACGATGGATGTACTCTTCAGCATTGAACATATTTCTGAGTAACACGCAGCGGCTAGCCTGGTTGACGCTAACAGGAAGAGGCTTGGATGCCTCAGTCTTTGGCTTAGCGATGGCGCGCTTCTGGTCGCCGCCGTTGGCTTCAGTAGTAGAGTCATCTGTGCGCGCAAGTTTCCTCATCAATGCATCTCGGGAGTAGTTATTAAAGTTCACACCAGCAACATCAGTATCATCGAGAGCGCTGGCACCTCCTCCTCCTTTCTCGTTATCCCGACCTCCAGCACGATCGAAGGCACCCCCTGCACCTCCCGCCTGGGAACCACGACCACCGTGGCCGGAGAAAGCAGATCCCTGGAATGCGCGCTGAGCTTCTTGCCCTTGGAACCGCTGCAGGAGGTTTGCGGTGGATTCAGGGGTGAACTTATCGTTACCGAGCCCAACCCTAATGGGACGCCCAGCAAGATCAAAACCATTCATCTTCTCCAAGGCTTCTTTAGCTTGGTGTGGGTCTCGGAATCTAGGTAACATATCAACTAGAGATCGGGTCACACGTGAGAATATACTGACTGAACAAAACCATAGCCTCTGCTTCTCCCTTGCTCCTCCTTCTGTAATTGAACGAACTCTAGCTCGCCGAAAGGTTCGAAGACATTCTGTAAGTCACTTTCAGTGATGCTAAAATGTATGTTTCCAACGTAAAGCCTATGGAATGGGATTGAATTCGGATTGCTATTCGTAGCCTCCGGATTGCGTGCTTGACGGTTCTTCTCAGCCTCTGTAAGCTGGGCGATGATGGGGATTCCTAGAAGTTTTTGGCCTGTAAGCTGGATAGCCGCCTGAACAGATGCTTCCTGCTTGAACTCCACGTAGCCGACACTAGCAGAAGATCAGTGGTGCTTGAGGTTATGCCAGAGAAAAGATGCTCACCCCTTAGATCTACCACTGACTCGATCTTTGACTATCTGAGCCTCTTTCACGGGGCCAACCTTCTCGAAAAACTGTATCAGCTCTTTTGTCCTCAATCTCGCAGCAAGCTGCTGCACAAATACAGTCCGTCGGTCACGTTCATCTTCAGTGGGCTGCGGTGTAGGAGATTTAGCTTTCGGGCTTGGTGTACGCTTGCGTCCGTTAGTACGATCCCGGCGTGGGCTCCTATCTCTTGGCCTCTCTTCCTCCTCACGGCGAGAGCGACCGGTAGGCCGATAATACCTATCACCGTCAGGGGACCTTGATCGAGTGCGAGGACGGCCACCGCCACGGTAGAAATCTCCTGAGGCACGCCCTCCATCATCAAGGTCTGCAGATTCCTTATGACGGCGCGAGTGACGCCTGTCATCATCTCGGCTACGGCTTCTTCTTTTGCTGCGGTGGCCCTCACGTCCGCTGGTACGCTCACTCTTGGGACTCCCCATGGTCACATCTCCATCGATATCCTTATCCTTCCTCGGTCTATCCCGACTCCTGTCCCGGTATTTTCGGTCCCTATCGCGGTCACGGCTCCGGTCCCGATGACCACCATCGCGGTGACGGTCACGATCATGCTTGTGTCGTTCGTCACGGTCTTTGGAGTGGGAACCCTTGGAGTTTGGAGGAACTGCGTGCGCTGTAGAATCTAGAAGTTCCTCTACGTTAAGGCCTGACATCTTGATTTTGCGAAGGAGTCGACTTTAAGGTGTTGCAAGGTCTCCAGCCAGACTAGGAAATCTTTCACTTAGAACTGGTCAGACAGACTGTGGTAATAGTGGCGCCTGAGCTAACCCTTTGTTGTTGCTGTATTTCTAAGTTCGCGTCTGCATATGCACTGGATGAGCACAGGGTGTCTCGAGTAATGCTGCTCTAGATCGAGACAGAACAATGCGTTTGTGTGGGGAGCGAGAGAGCGAAGGTTGAGCATGGCACTAGGCTTGACGCTAGGGCGGAATGGGCAAGCGCCCCATCGACTCAACCTTCAGCTCAACGACGTCGCTCAAGTGCCGTTCCTATAATGAATTCGTGGTTACATGCCGTAGACGAGAAGGGACCTGCATCGGCATTGGGACGACCTGTATGCATTCACGTTGCCTTCGCAATTGGTGCTGATGGTACTTATGTGTGACTATAGCTCAACGATTCATGATGTCTTATGTGGTCAGGAGTACCTAAGTGATGGTGGTACCGTTGCCTGATACCTTATTGCCTTGTTTCTGCTTGATATGTTTCGTACATTCCATCATTTACAAGATCTGTGACAAGGCTATCTTGCAAGTATTATCGTCCTTAATCTCGTATTGTATTTAACTGATATGCTTGTAGGCGCATTGAGCTTCTTGGATACAACCTTGCGCACTGCGTAAACCGTCGCTTGTGTTGCATGTCCCTTGACTTTGGCCGAAGGATATGGTTACGATTCCCTTTATCTCATACAAGATGCATAAAATAGTGAAAGACCCCCTTATTTTGAGCTCCCAGGTTCGGGTATGTATTAGACAGGCTTTAGAGAGCGATTGGCTACCACAGCAGCTCAATACATGCTCTCGGTCCGTACGTTAGCAGATTTTACCCACACGGCATTTCTTCGTCTACATGTTGATCACCCTCAGTCTTCCCATAGGACCCATAGGACGATCTCGGATTCATCTGTAATGCCCTCCGCGCATTTCCTGATTGGTATGGATATATCTAGGGTAGGCGCGAGATAGAAGGGTGTCCTTCGAGGAATGCAGCAACGGAGAGAGACCTTCCAGTTGAGATGATGCCCATTGGGTTCGGTAATATAATCTCCATTGATGAAGAGGTTAATGGGCCGATCCCTGAACAAAAGGAGCAGACGTGGCAATTTCCAGATAATCTCACCGCAACGAACACCTTTGATTACCTTTCACGTGTAGAGAGCGGACAAAATTATACAGCATCACGTGGATATTGCTGGGACGGAAACCGATGTTCCTATACAATGTAATGGAAAAGCCTGTACAGCACATGTTGTCGAAAGATCGAAGGGGATGCAGGTGGTCCCAGAAGGAAGTGGTTGAAACTCTGTATGATATGAAGTCTACTCAATGTTCGTATATATGCGTACAAATCACGGATCCAGATTGCCTTGATGTGCGCCGATTATGAATAATATTTGTACTTTTATGCAGTTGTGGTACACAAGATGAAGTAGGTACTTATGCTTCTGATTGGCTGAAGTCCTTGCCCGGCTGTAGCCGCGGCTAACGGACGTTTTATGGGTTTTATGACGCTATTCCCAAGCCAAGTGTTTACCACCGTGACAACCTTATCGTGCCTTCCAACAACACTTCAACATGTGAATCGTAGATTGATGGACACCGGTAGACCAGATATTGGCCTTGCTGTGTCAGCATCTAAGTCTGGAAGGTACTCGAAAGCCCGTGATCGCTGGCTGCCCTAGGAATGATATGTTGTTCACGGTTGAGGTGGAGTTTCACCAAACGATCCGAGGTGGTACGACATCAATCCCGCGCTGCTTCACATACAACAAGCCAAACATCCGGATTTCAATCTTACTAAGGCTTGTCTCAGTCTTGTCATCATCTGCGATCAGAAGTAGCTGGTCCACGCTTACTGAACCCTCTCGTACTCACAAGATTGAAGAAAAGTACCCGAATCTGGTCTCGTGACTAGCATAATCTGTCACAATGGCGACTACGATCTCTGGAGTCGACCCTAACAGCAAAGGGGTTTATGCGGGGCACGATGCCTCTTCTAATCGACCGTTCTACCTGGAAATGCCTGAGCGTCGATGTCGTGCCCTCATCACTTCCGACCACGAGGCACACTCTCCGGAGGAAATTCCTGGAGTCACGGATATACCAGAGGTAGATGCGCACTCAATGATTGGTGTTAGCATAGGAAGAGCACAGACAATGCTGATGTCGCCGCAAACACCTGCAGCTGAGAAAGCTGCGGCAATGGCCCGCTTTGATGGCGGTGGGCTTTTCGACGGCGCTGGAGAAGAGGATGAGTATATGGATGCAGGGAGTGATTATGGGAAGGAAAAAAATGGTAAATTGATGACTGACGACAACCAGTCTTCAACACCGCCGATGAGAGAACAAAGGGCATGTCTTCCGTCACCCTGGAGAGCAGAGCCGAAGACATTCGAAAGTCAAAGACCTGATCACCAGGTCCGGCAACCTCTTGGCCCGACAAGTATGCTTTCTGATCTCAACTTCAAACGCTACATGTCCAATTTCAACTTGACCTCACTCCCAAAAGGACCATCATTCAAGGATTTTTCTGTACCCAGCCTCTCATCAATACTTAGTAACACTCGATCCCGCTCACCTAGATGGAGGAGTGAACCGAGGCCGAAGAGGGCAAGTACCATCAATGACCCCGCCCCCAGTTGGGGGTTTGGCAGTCCATTCCAAAGTCGTCCAACGTTCAAAACTCACCCCCAAGAAGATGATAAAAGGGGGCGACCGCCTCCATCAATGGCTCAAAGTGTCTCAGACCATCAATCTCAGTCGTCAAGTTCGATCGCGCTCAACAGGTCAGACTCTACTGTCGCAGAGCAACCCGGCATGAATGTTGATCCCTCGGTCACATCACAACGGTCTTCCCAATTACGTAGAGCGACTTCGGACCAGTCCTTATTCTTGCGAAGAGTAACGTCTACAGGATCCTCGCTAGGCGATGACAGTAGGTGGGAGAATGTACAGGAACAGGTCAACAGCAGGGTGAAAGCTATAAAAGACAGCCTTCAAGACTCGAGCATTAGACTTCCTAGTATGCCAAATATATCTAGTCTCAATCTCAATACTTTCCGTCCAGACTTTACAAGAAGCCGCGCTTGTAGCGAGGCCAAGCAGAGTGAACATACCAACGGCAATAGGGACGTCAATGCCAACCGTGAAGACGGTAAAAGCGGCAGCCCAGCAGCTTTGTCAAAAGACGTTCAAAAACTCTCGAATACTGACGCGTTCGAAGCGAATGGGAAGACGCCGAGGACATCCCACTCGTATTTCGACGATGCGCTCGAGAATCTTACTGGCGATCTCGTAGTCATGGGTGGCTATCGAGGCTCGATTTTGCGTTCGGCCCAGCCTCCTCATCGACAGCTTTGGGTCCCTGTCAAAGTTGGTCTCAACATCCGTAGGGTCAACCTCGAAGTCGGATTAAAGTCCGAAGATGAAGAGAACATGCACAATCAGATCTTTGCCTCCGGCATGTTAAGTCATATTGGCCCGGTAGACATGGGTCGACGTTTGTTGAAACGTCTCCGAACATGCAAAAATGCGCAGGATGGGAAATTACGTGTCCATGATTATGGCTACGATTGGCGACTGAGCCCTCATCTGCTAAGTCGAAGACTGCTTGCGTATCTTCAGGAGCTACCGTGTAATACCTCAGGTGTGCCTGCGCAGGAGAAAGGAGCGACAGTCATTGCACACAGTATGGGTGGTCTTATCACGAGGCATGTCGTCAACCAGCGACCCGAATTATTTGCTGGGGTGGTATATGCTGGTGTCCCACAGCATTGTGTCAATATACTCGGGCCTCTAAGAAATGGCGACGAAGTGCTGTTGAGCTCAAAGGTTCTGACCGCACAGGTGAACTTTACTATGCGGAGTACCTTCCTTCTCATGCCCGAAAACGGCAAGTGTTTCGTGAACAAGGAGACGAAAGAGGAATATCCAGTCAATTTTTTCGACGTGCACCAATGGGAAGAATATGCATGGTCACCCTGTATAGCACCTGCATTGCCACCAGCTAATCCTCAGGACAGCAAGAGTCTTTTCGGATCGGTGACGGATCTACTACCTCCGATGCCTTCACTGCCGATATTTGGCCAAAAAGCGTCTACCTCTCGTCCCAAGGACAACAGCAACACGATGTCTGCTGCAGCTGATATCGCATCCGCCAAGGTCAATGATATATTGAATCCCTCGGCTACCCGAGCTCTCGACCCACAATTTTCACCCTCGAATTCCAACCACACCAACCAGCAAAGTACGATACCACTCGCTGACGCCGTGGCCTACCTCACTCGCACCCTCAATGCAACGCTAGCTTTCAAGGCTGAAATGATCTACGACCCCACCTATACCGCCGAGAATCTCTATCCTCCCTTGTCGGTTCTTTACGCGAACAACACTCCTACTGTGTACGCTGCCCGAGTCTCGTCTCGCGACGCCATCAAACGAGCAGACGCGTATGACGACCTGCAATTCGCCAGTGGCGACGGTGTCTGCCTTGCAAGAGCTGCAATGCTTCCCCAAGGGTACAAGTGTGCCAAAGGCGGTAGAGTGAGGACCGAGAGAGGTCATGTGGGGTTGCTGGGAGATTTGGAGGCTGTGGGGAAGTGTCTGATATCTGTCATCGAAGGACGGAGGCAAGGAACCGGGCTTGGGGTTGAGAAGGAGGGTGTGAAAAAGGAGGGGGCATTGTAATTGTACGCTTGTCTCACGACTGTTATGAATCAACGTAGCATGGCATGAAGTTATCATTAGCTCAATGTGACAAGGTTGGAAACTCACGCTTGAATATATCCTAGTCGGGATACCTGACAAGCAATATTGTCCCAGATTATGTACTGCTGTCACCTCTGACGACTGACCTCGATAATGGTAATGAGTAGCATCGCTGACGCTTACATTTACTCCAATGCTCAGGAAAGAAGCAATATGTAGGAGGCCTCAAGACGCCTACAGAATTATTGTGATCATGGCAGTTAAGTTCATATTCTACATCTTGCAAGGATTGGCTGGGTCAATAAACAATCTACACTATTTCTAATATACCTTGCTAGCCATATTACACTATCTGTTGTAGAGCCTTTTACTTTAGATAAATCGTTGGCATTGTCTGAATAGCGATGCTGATCATGAGTGAACAGTGGCGAGTCTTTGATGGGGAGAGGTAGAGTGGATCTATTCTATACTCGGGACAAATCCCAAGCCTCTCCACCGCCTTCTCCACACACGGCACGTAGCAAATATTTTATATTAATGACAGAATGACTCATATCTACGCCCAAGACATCATGATCCTATCCTTCCATCCACCATTAATTCACCCAGCTATAGACTTCGCAGAACAGACAAGGCCACCTTGACCCTCCGACCATCTCGACTTCTAGTTCAACTCCAAGCGATATCGCATACAATACAAACATGCCATCCTCTCATCCTCCACCAACGGTAGAATTCATCTCTCCATCGGGACAAGCCGTCCACGACTTCCATATTTCTCCCACCGGTCAAATTAGCTACACGCGCTCCTCCTCCACCGCCGACCCTCAACTATCCCAGCTCTTCCACGACGCCCTCTCCATCCGCACCGCTGTCTTTGTGCTTGAACAACACTGTTCAGCTGCTGAGGAGATTGATGTCGATGATGGGATAAGTTGGCATTGGATCCTTTATGCAGACAATGAAGATGAGGAGGGTGAGGAAAGAAGCGGCAGCGAGAAAGCAAATACCATTGGGAGTGAAGATGCCCATACCGCTGGGGCCAAACGACCAGCGGCTACGATACGTCTTGTGCCTGCACAAGCACATGCGGATGCGGATGACGAGAAAGCGGTTGAGGGACCGGATTACATGGGTAGTAAAGTGTGGGATCATAACGAGCCATATGTGAAGATTGGACGCTTGGCTACGGTTGCTCCTTGCAGAGGAAGAGGGTATGGCAAGATCCTTGTCAATGCTGCACTTAGCTTTGCTGGGAGGAATGGGGGGAAGATGGTGCGGGATACAGGTTTGGGCGAGTGGAAGGGCTTGTTGCTTGCGCATGCGCAGAAGAGCGTTGAGGGCTGGTATAAGTCCTTGGGGTTTGAGTTGGATGAGGGGATGGGGAGGTGGTGGGAGGAGGGGATTGAGCATGTGGCGATGTGGAAGAGGGTTGAGGTTTTGGGGGAATGAGTGGTTGAGTCGTTTGGGAAATGGACACTACAACTGAGTTGGGAAGACAAGGGTGGTGTATGCTGTTGGTAAGTCGAGCTTGAAATCCGAGGGAGCTGAGTTCGTTTACTTTCCCGAGCAAGGCCGCTTGAGTGCCGACAAGTCCTCTACCATTTCCATACTAATACTTATGGTATAGCATTCATCCGTCAACCGATCAGGTTTCTGATACATAAGCTGGTGATATCTTATCACATCAGCTTCCGCCGCCTCGCATGACATGTGCAGTTTTCTCTACGATCTCCCACTGCTGCTCGTCCCGTGGAAGAGACTCTTTCAGGCTTGCAAGGTTCTTGGAACTTGTGTAAGTGGACGATGAAGCCATGAAAGAAGACCGAAATATTGGGTCTGGATTTCTCTTAATTCAATTTCTTTGTAGGTCTCATCTTTCATGTTGTGCATTTAGCGGTAGTAGGCTGCTACGCCAATATGTGGTTCTTTCTTTCGATAAAAATAAGACCATCACGAGCATCAGAACCTGGATTGTGTTCATGACAAGGTCGAATCAGGTGCCTGAAACTCTTACTATCTGACGCATGGGAAAGCCATCTCTTCCTCTTATACTACATCTAGAGGCAACCCTTCCTGTTCCGACTCGGCAGCTTCGCAGCGATAATATGCTAATCTTGCACCTTCCCATGGTTTGCCGGAGGATGGACATACACCACAGTCCGATTTATCTCCGTTTCGCCTACAATGCTTGAGGATCTGGACTCTTTGACATAGCTGTCCATGAGGGCTTGCGCGTGCCTGGTGCATAGTGCGCAGATTCTCACGTTTTGTGCTATCTCACGCTAGTACAAAACGTGAGATTCAATGCGGTATAGTTGGGGACCCGAGTAGCAAGGCCCTCCACAGCGCTAAAGCAACGAATGAAAATCTGGCCAGTGAGATGATGGCCGTTGACTCTACATGATCGTAAATCTCAATATAGACGTGCTCGAACAGCCTGAAGATTCACGATGAGAGGTTCGGTACGGTGCGAGCGTTCAAGCTGGACATAATTCTATGAATGTGCGGTGCTAACGTAACCCATAGTGTACCCTCTGGCCTTCAAGGTCACGGATAAGTCTGCGCGAAAGTCCACACCCATAGAGACCTTAACTGAGACCAGGTACTAGAGTACGGACAAAGACCATATTGACAGCCTCCCAGCCCAACTCGAAAAACATTCTTCGACCAATTTCCCATTACAGCAACCCAATATATCCACCAATACAGCGCAACCTAACCTGTTGAGACCTCCTCAGCCATGCCTACCGCTACCCAGCACCAGACCACATTCCAAGTCCCCACAATCAACGTAGCGCCCTACCTCGCCGATCCTGCATCTCCCGCCGCCAACGAAATCATCGACGATGTTCGCGCCGCCTGCATCTCGACAGGATTTTTCCAGATCGTAGGCCACGGTATCCCAAAGTACATACAGCAAGGCATCTTCGACGCCGCCCACAATTATTTCGCTCTTCCGCTAGATGAGAAGAAGAAGCTGGATTCTTCGAAGACGGTCGGACATCGTGGCTATGATGTCTTGGCGAGCCAGTCTTATGAGGAAGGTGTTGAGCCGGATCTGAAGGAGGTAAGTGTATATGACAGAAGCGAATTTCCTGGTGCTTTCATCTATTTCCGTAACTTTATCTCTTCGTTCGTTATTGCTGCTTCGTCTGACTATTCCTCGTATGCATTTCTCAATCCCTGACGAAACCGTAGTAAGACTATAACAGTAGCAGCATTTGCTCTGTGCGTTACTTGAGATTGATCTACATGTAATCTTTTCGCGAACATCTCGACGAGTGAGGCCCTAATTCTTCCCAGTTCAATCATCGCCGCTTTTCATCAACAGAAGCTGCGTGCTCTCCTTAGTGCTGTTGGCGTCGTCTCCGGCAGGGTTGTACAAACGTACACTTGTCTCATTTATAAGCCATCGGCAAGTTTTGCTCTTTCAACGATCACTGAGGCATATACCAGGGCTACTACGTTGGGGACGACGTCCCTCCCTCCGACCCTTTGCATGGCCGCTTTTTCATGGGGCCCAACGTCTGGCCTAACAAAGACTTACTCCCAACGGCCGATTTCCAGACCCGCTGTGAACAATACTACAAGGCTGTCAGTGATCTGGCCCTCAAGATACTGGAAATAGTCGGTGCGACGCTTGCTTCGGACACTAATACCACCAGCAACGGCAACGGTATGGCCACCAGTAATGGTGCTACCAACGGCAAAATCCACATTCCACCCGTTGTGCACGACCTCGCTCACGCAAACACGTTCTCCGCCTGCCCGCTCCGCCTCCTGCACTACCCCTCAGCCTCCCACTCCGGCTCCAACACCAACAAGCCGCAATACGGAGCCTCGGCGCACACAGACTTCGGCGCCATCACCCTCCTCCTCCAGGACGAGAACCCAGGCCTGGAAGTCCTGGACACGACGGCAAAAGGCGAGGGCGTATGGCGACCCATCGAGCCCAATCCTGACGCGTACGTCGTCAATATTGGGGATATGCTCAGTATCGTCACTGGGAACGCGTACAAGAGCAGTATTCATCGCGTCGTGTGTAAGCGGCCTGAGCGGGAGAGGTACAGCATTGTGTATTTTTTCGAGGGATGCTTGGATGCGACGTTGAGGCCTGTGGAAGGGGTTTCGTTCCTTGAGGGAGCGGCTACGGCTACGGCTGGTGCTGGTGCGGCGCCTTTGAAGACGGTGGAGGAGCATATGCTTGAGAGGATGGCGATGAGTTATGGCACGGGGATCAAAGATGCGAGACGGGATTTGAAGACGGAAAGTGCTTGAGCTTCATGGATTATCCGACTCTGTAGAATTATGGGAAAATCCGATAGCTTCACGACCCTGTAGCTTTCTTTCACCGTGAAGAAAAGTCTTACTCGGATATCCTACGGTAAAATACATTCCGTAGCGTATAAGGTATGCTCAGCTTCTCTGCTCCGTAATATTACAACAATGCTTCACTTCGGTAGCTCGAAAACTTGCGGCCGGGTGCGAAAATGTGTTACCTCACCAAACTCAGGTATAGGTTATATATTCGAATCTTTAGGCATTTGCACTCAGGGCCGCGAGCGCTTTTCTTCCTGATACATGAGCCTTTATTATATATATCTGACGTTGACAAAGCAAAGTTGAGGTGATATAGCTTCTGGATAAGTGGTGTCATTCGTTGTGTATGGTATTGAGATAGTTTGAGGGGTAATGCGTGATAAACTCTTTTGGCTCGTGTTGTGATGTTGAGAGTTATGGTATACGCCGACATTGTCTCAGCTCTGTGGTTGGGATTCAAAAGTAGTGATCAGACTTTTGGGTTTTCTGGGTTTTCTGCTGGCATGTTGTCCGTTATGGTTAGGCGGCTAGGTTAAGCCTTCGGTGGTTTGTTCTTCCAATGGAGCTGGTCGTGAGGAAGATTGGGATGCAGAATGATGGTATGAGTACGGTGATATTCCCGTCTCAAGCCGAGATTACGATCGCTTTATTGGAGGATGAAGAGGGGGTTTGTTGTAGCAGGTGGGTCTTTGTTCTGCTGGGTTCGGGTCGGAAAGGTGGTGGTGAAGGGTGGGTGAAATACGGTAATTAAGTTGAGTGGGGGATGTAGGGCTCGAGCTGTAGGTGGAGTCGATAAGCGGAGTGATTGATCTTTCTACGCCTTGATATCATGGTGATTTGGTAACAGAAAGTTGGGAGTTGGTTCATGATGGAAAACTTCAGTATTTGCATTGCAAACAACCCGCTTACCTCAACCCGGCTATTTTTTTCCGAATGTCTCTCATTCCATACGCTGGCGTGCCTTTACAGATTCCTCCATGAGATATTTCTGAAACTCTCGCGTGACCTTCACGACATCCTTGAAGTCCTTGAGACATACTTTCTCCTCGCGTGCCCTTGCCAGCGCCATCGCAGAGGAAAACACATTGCGAATCTGGCGGCCATTGAGCTCTTCGTCAAAGTCATCCATGTATTCTTTGATGGACTTCAGTTCCCTGCAATTTTCCGTCGTGAGCTGATTTTAGAAGTTTCTGAAGATCTTTTTGCGGTCTTCGACCGATAGGTCCTGATATCGGATGGCGAGATTGACACGGGATTGGACGGCGACGTCGAATGTCTTGATGCGGTTGGTTGTGAGGATGAGGATCCCTTCGTAGTACTCCATGACGCGGAGTAGGACTGGTACGGAATTGTTAGCCGGAGCTTGGGGACGGGTAACACGTCGTTACCTGAAACCAGAGCGTTCCGCTCCATATCACTCTTGTCGCGAGCGTCCAAAAACACGTCGGCCTCGTCGCTATAATCACGGAATGAACTCCTGCCATTGATCTTGGCATATAGACTTACAATAGTAATATTGCTTTCCATATACTCGCAAGATTGAAGAGCTGACTCAGGTTGGCCTCCACTTCGGCGGGCTTTAGGCCAATGTCTGCGACACTGACCGCAAACAGCGGTTTATTTGTTATTTGAGCGACGCTTTCTAAGCCAAGTATAAGCCAGGGGTTGAGTCATTCCAAGTCACGATCTGAAACCCACCAGCTGTGAGCGTTTTGCCTACACCAGGCGGACCTGCGAATCGTCAGAGACATTGATGACATTCGGATCACAGAATCCAAGTACCATGCAACAGGATGACGACGCCTTTTCCCTTTCCTTCGATGATGTCTTCCACCTGTTGTGAACCGCCTTCGCTGCTCTCTGACTCTTCCCCATGTCTACTGACCAAAGACCTTATCAAAGTCTTTTGCTGACGTTCTAAGAAATGTTTATTGAATGCATCTCCGTCATTCTTTCCAAGATATGCAACATCCTCAACGAGTAGTTGGGCCCACGTCTTCCTGACCATGAAAAATCCGAGGACTCGCGGAGGGCATATAAGGTATTGTTCTTCGGTGAACTCTTTATTCTCATCGACGCGGTCGTAATGATACCGAGTAGTGCCTGTCAAAGCCTCGTTCTCGATACAAGTTGCGCAAGTACAGAATATGTAGGGTTGCACCGGCAGCTTAATTCCCATCCGGCCTCCGCCGGCAACATACTGGTTGTAAGAAAAAAAGTCTATAATGACATGACCCTTGAACTGAATCGAGCTATTAGTACTTAATATCTCTTCATTTTGTACCAGTGCTTGGTACCTTTGGTGATATTGCTCTCTCGGACGCGGTTTTTTCTCCACTCGAACCCAAGACGGACGAACGATTGGTGATTTCCTATGATTGGCTATCAGCGAATTGCTCTCCAAAGCAAATTAGAGTCATTTCGTCCTTCACCCCACATACCCTGCTGCTGGTTTCCTGCCGAGTGATGCCCTGTTGATCCTCAATACTGTTACCATTGTAGTCGAACATTTGAGACCCGCTCTTACGAATACATAGATCACGATATTTCTTCCCCCTTTGAATCAGACGAGTACGTATCGCCTTGACATCATGGTGGTGCTCCAATGGGTAACACTCTAGCGTGTCGATAGACTTAGTGCCGCTGAATGAGTCGATGTGTAATTCGTACGGCACACGATTGAAGGTTTCACCGTTCCAGTCGTAAGCCCAACAAGTAAGCGTGAACCTCTTCTTGGAATCGTCATGCTCTTCTTCGTCGAAACCCTGGAGAACCCAGATTTGATCCTTTTGCATGACAGGTGTTGAGTAAATAAGACAGCCAGGCGGGAAGATTGTCCACAAAAATGTGAAGGTGACGGTCTTAGGCATCAGAGCTGGTTCAAAGTCTTGAAAATACTGCGATAATTCGGTAGAGGTAGAAATTTGCTTCATCAGCTGCTTTAAATCATCCCTCGCGATGTTCTGCTTGGCATTGGGACCAGAACAGGGTTCTGCTACACCTAGAAGTTTTGTCCAATTGTGCACAAGGACTTCAAAGGGCGAAAAAAAACTGATATCTTTTTCGTGATGGGGGAATTTCAGGTGGTGACTGAGATTTTCCTTCAAAAGGTCGGCCAATGGCTCGGAGAGGATCCCCACTCGTGTTTTAGAGTATCTGTTCTCCTTGTCGAAGATTCGAGACCAAGCGAAGGCATAATCGAAGTTTTCTCGCTTCGTATCGGCTACAGCCTCGTGAGCGTTGGCGTCAGTGACCACGATTTCACCATCAATGTATCGAAACTCCGTAAAACGAATTCTGCTCTGTTCTTGAGCTTTCTCGGTTGAATTGGTTTGGGTGCTGTGATCTGTCGCAGCTCTAATGATATCTGCATCTTGATGTGACTTGTTGGGCTCGGCAATGTTCTCGACAAGCACTTCACCATCGGAGGGTTTCAATTCCTTTGTATTGGTGTCCTTGTTACTTGGTTGTTCCTTGCTATCTGCTGTTTCCTTCTTGTCTTCTCGTCGCTGATTCTTATGACCTTCTCGATCTTCCTCATCCTTGTCTTTATTCTTCTTTCGTTGGAAGTCCTAGTAGAATGATATCAGAAGGTCTGCTTATAAGCCCATACATATATGTGGTCAATACTCGATCAATTGAAAACCCCTTGCGCAGCTTTATCAACGAACATCATGGCGGTCCAAGCGATAAAGAATATTAGAGGTCAATTTAGCGCTTACCAACACTTCTGAGCCTTGACTTTCCACCGCTTCCTCCAAACAAGCTATTCTCTTCTCCAAAAGCGCGATATAGCGTTGCTCTAAGGTTGCCACTTTCGAAACCTTGACTTGTGTGACGTGATCGCATTCCTCGATTTGGTTGCTGATATGCTCATCAAACGATGGCGTGGCCTGGTCTGACGATTGATTAGTGCCATTTATACTTGACTTTTCCATGCTTGTCGGATGTCTTATGGTCGTGAAAGCCAGAGGCTGGAGGTCCGACTGCATCGGCAAACGATATGCGGTTCGCGGATGTGATCAAGTATACAAGGTGATAAGATTGCAATCGAGCCTTCCAATTCGGCGACACGGTAGAAAAACTTTTGGCTATAAGGGCCGATACCATATTGCTCCTGCTTACTGACTTCAGCTCGGAGGAGAAGACCATATGTGGCAGGTCATCAGGCGGAATGATGTAACAATCCGTCCACATGCCGTTCAAGGGGGGCTGAGTGCATCAGAGGATATCAGATTGTACTGTTCCTTGGGACAGGTCGCAGTTTCCAGTCCTAGCGTGTGTAGATTCAATGTAGAATAGGCTAATTCATGCAACTTTCTCTAGCAGTGTTTCGACTCTTCTATAACACAGGCTTAAGATACAGTTTAGACATTCCGACCGACATGAAGCAGGAATGCCTCGGAAACACACATGAGCTGAATTCTTCTCCGTATCGAAGGCTGCAGCTGTCGTTGGGCCACGTACGAAAGCGGATGTATTCCGGCTTGGCGTTCCCCTGATGGATGTCAATGGTGTGCTGAAGTATAACGAAGCCTGGGTTGAGGCTATTCCATAAAGCTGGTTCCAAGGCTGGCTGCATACTGCATGAGGCGGAGCATGCCCAAGCCCACGCCGGATTACAACGTTGCGAACGTGCTTGATTTCCCCTTCAGATTCGCTGTCACGAAGATCTCGCACAAATGAACGTGTATGATTTCTTTTGCATTAGACGATAGCCTTAGAAAGATCTTGAATATTGCGGAGCGTCCTGACGTCGGCGTGCCGGCAGTTGGAGGTGATTTCTTTATGTATGCTGAAGCGAAACTTCCCGTCAAAAATCCGATCCGCCACGTCAAGGAGCAATCTACAACACAGAGTATCCTATCGAAGCTACGTCCAGATCTTAAGCGCCTCAAGACATCTAGCTTTCAATCGATGAATGATGGAGCAAAGGGTTCTCCAGAACCATGGGCCGGGTATCGGTTGGTACCAGGAAGGCATGCATAGGTAAAGTTCTCGTATACTAAAGCCCAAATCGATGCTCATGGTCATAGTGAGTCGATAGAGCCGGCCAAAGTGATTCTAGATACACAGGATGAATTCGTCATGAAAACACGTCAGCATGCATCCAGGAACGAGTATGAATATTTCTCTGTCAGAGAGCTTCAACAACTCGAACGAATTGTACAAGAGCTACTTGGGGATGGGGAAGATCAAAGAAACAAGTGGGTCAAGAATAGATCGAAAGCGTCGAGACACGTCCAGAACTTCGCAACGAAATTTTCGGGGTTTTTGGAAAGTTATTCTGGCATTGTGGAAGTGGTGAAAGGTGCAGACCAGCAGTACGGGGGTCTAGCGTATGGTACCTTGTCCGTGTTTCTCATCGTATGATCGCACCCAGCGTCCTAAGATGTTCGTTAACAATAGAACATTAGATCGCTGTGAACAAGAGTCGTCAGGAAAAACGCATCGAGGACGCAATGGATGTACTACATTCAGATCTTCCGAGGATGAAGGCGTCTCGTGAGCTATACCCGTCAACAAAGTGGAATTCCTTGTTGCCGAAGTATATACCAAAGTTATGCACTTCCTCCGAGATTCTGTGAAATACTATCAACGCTCCGGATATCGTACGTCCGCTTTGTTGAGCCAGCCTCTTATTCTTGAACTGACCAGAGGATAGGAAGACTGTGGCACGCAATCAGCCGACCGCAAGTGAGCCAAATGATCGACGTGGGGGATATAACTCGCAAGATCAACGAGGTAAAAGAGGAAGTAGTTATCAAGTTGAATGAAAGGGTACGGGATATGCAAAATCAAATACAGAGTATATCATATACCCTTCGGAATTGCATATCTGTGGCTGATCCAAGCTAATATACCGTTAGATATAGAAGAGAAGCAGAGGGGTAAGGTATTATCCATAAGCTACCACTCATACAATCTGATCTGGCTCAGATATGCAAAGCAATGTCTTAGTCGTCAAGAGCGAGGTTCTAGTCGTCCAAAAAGATGTGAAGACGGTCAAATCAACTGCGGAAACGGTTGAGTTGGAGGTACAAGGTAAAGCGTCGGACTCTTAGAGCAAACAGATCACTCATGATGTCTCCATGGCAGCAATACAACGGAATGAGATTAATTCACGTCTGAATGACCTACGGATCCTGCTAGTGCTAACATGGACGGAAGATGATACACACAGCGCGCAGCTGGCGTCATATCGAGGTTTGCTAGCACAAACTTTTGGGAGTGCAGATGGCCAAAACCCATTGTCGGACCTCGAGGGAATGGAAGAATATCTAAAATGGCGGATGAGCGAGCACTCCTGCATCCTTCGTATCAGTGGCGACACAACAACACACCACACTGGACTGTGCTGGCTGTCGCACACCGTGCCAGGCCTCGTGGATAGGTTACAGCTTGAGGGACAGCAAGTAATCTTTCATCTATCGCAGCGCCAACATTCAATGCCATACGGAGTTCCCATACAGGAGATTGTTGGGAGTGTGATATTTCAGTTGTTGCAACTCAAGTCACAAATATTGCGCGACCGCAGGTGGTTCGATGAACTTCATCGGAGGCTGAAGATGGATTCTTGGTCTAGGGACCTCAAATTTGTTTGCCAAACGTTAGTGATGGTCCTCGAGGAGTTTGAGGTGACGAACATCATCCTAGACCGAATCGACCGGGCAGTCTGTAGCGGCAAAGCCCCGAGATTCATCCAGAGGTTGCTCGAGACATTGGCCTCGTCGAGATGTCACACTCGGATCCTGCTGGTCACCCCATCTGGGACGGAGTGGGATATGGAACTGTCGGACGACATGAAAAGAAAGTGCATGTATTTGGACATCGCCCAGTTGAATGAGGAAGTAATCACACCGCGACGGCGGAAGCGGCATTAGCCAGAGTCGAGAAGCTGGATTCCATGTCGGGTCGCCGGTGAGTATTGATGCTTCAGTATATTCACATATCAGTTACGTGACACAGAGCTACCAAACGTAGGGAAGGAGGTTGACCTGGCGTACTAGTTCTTACGGAGCTGCTGATATCAGTGTTCACAGCGTAGGTTCCTAATGCGGGACTGTTATATGAAAGTTCAAGTCATCGTACAATTAGCAACATGTTTGAAATTCACACGAAGTTCACAGATACCAATTGTACAGACACCGTTGCAATGCACTCCAGCTCATATTAGCATGAATGAAAGTATCTCGCAAGAATTTACTTCGGTGTCGCCTATCTTTGCAGCAATCCGAATACTCACTTAATCCGGAATCTCACACCGTTCGCATACCTCTTTGGCTCGGCAATGAGCATATCGCTGTAGATATCCACATCTTCCCTGGTCGTCTGATACAATTCCAGAGTGAATCTTGTACAGATCGAAGCCATCATGATATACAGCTCTGCCCAGGCGAGACTATTACCGTTGGTATAAGGTCTCCAATCCGGCCTCGGACAAGCATATCTCAAGACTGGATTGTGGGACAAAACTTACTTGATGCCAGCACACTGTCTGGAGCCTCTTGAAAATGGAACAAGATACAATTCCAGTTGCTGCCTTCTGTTTGGATCGAGCCAACGCTCGGGCATGAACTCTAACGGCTGCGGGTAGATCTCGGGGTTCTGGTGAATCAATGTGGACGTCATGCCTACCGGCGTCCCCTTTGGAATCTCCCAGTCACGAAAATAGATACTACGATCGGGCGCGACACGAGCAAGACGAGTAGATACGCCATTACTAAGTCGCAGACTTTCCTTGATCACAGATGTCAGATATGGGAGTCGTTCGAGCTGCTGTAGAGTTGCGGGCTCGTAAGGATCCGGCATTATCGATCTGATCTCGGCTCGAAGCCTTTCCAGTTTCTCTGGCTGAACTGTCAGGTGGTACATCGCTACAGTGAGCGTCCACGCCGTGGTGACTGCGCCGGCACCAAGAATGGCCGCTGCCTCTCCTTCCAACCGTTTCGGCATCTTCTCCGGCGGCGGCAAGTCCGAGTGAATGATCTCGTAGAAGATGGTCGGGTGCAACTTTTCCTCGTACTTCTTGCCGTCGGTCTCACTCACCATCTTTTCCGCAATCGCATAGCAGTTCTTGAAGAAATCAAGTAACAATTTCGACTTTGGGTCCATCCAAAGAACCACTCTGTCAGGCAGCTTTTGCATGATGTCGAGCAGAGGCGGAAACATCTTCTGCAAGTAGCCCATCTCTCCGAATGCTCGTTCTAATTCGCGGAAGTCGCTACTCCACCCGGGATGATCGAGATAGCCGAAGCACGTATCAAGAGAATACTCGGTGATAACATCCATAGTGAACGCATCAAAAGCGCACTCTAGCGGTACCACCTCGTCGGTGCCTCTGCAATTTTCAAACTTGGCGCAAAGTTTGTCGACCAACCGTTGTATGACGGGTTGCAATGCTGCCACCTTCTGCTTTGAGAAGAAGGGGTTGATGGCGGCTCGCCGCATACGGTGAAGATCATGGTCGACAGTTCCGAATCCGGAGGTGGTGTTGCCGAACGAATTCACGTAGAAGGGGTTCTTCTCCCACTTGCCTTCCCGGTTATAAAGACTGTCGTAATAGTCGGGATCATTTATGTGGAGTTCGGTAGGGCTGATTCGAATAATCGGTCCTGGGTAACTTGGCTTAGCGGCGTTGCTGCGGCTCATACATCAAGGAGACAGTTCTCGTGAGACTGACCGTATTCAGCATGCAGGTCTCTGATCTTGAAGGTATATTTGCCCCTTTTGACGACGTCATAGTACCCTTCGAACAGGTAAGTTGCCGCAGCCAACTTCGGTCCTGGAAACTTTGCGATCGGACTCAGGTACAGCCTATATATCGTAAGAACCACAAGGCAAAGAAAGGAGAAAATGATAAATGTGATCGCGAGGACGGCGCTGCGCCCGCGGAGAGTAAGTGCGTCAAACATCGCGACTTTTTACTACACGATCGCTGGTAATTTCACGACTTATCGCAAGTTGTCGACGTAGTGCCCTTAATTCGGCTGTATGACAGCGGTAAGACGTTTGTTTCATATGACAATGTGAACAATGATGGCATTTCGAGCTTTCCCCGCTGATGAGGATTGTCCCCACCTTCGGACCCTTTTGAAAGTCGCCGATTAGTGGAAAGAAGTACTTGTGAAGATACTCCTTAGCCGCTCCTGGTTAGCGACATGCAGGCCTTTTGGGTCCTGATAAGATCAGAAAAAAGACACAAGCGCCAACAGGAATCGAACCCATTTTCTTATGAATCTTGACCGCGAACAAAGATTATGCATGTCGTGGACAAAATTATTTGAACCCTAAACCAGATACAGAAACTAACCAGATTTTCCACCCCTATCATGGATCAGGTTCTTGCAACGTATAGTTGGGACGCATGCCACTCAGATTCTGTCTCTTGACGTGGAGGGAAAGATTGATAGGTAGCAGGGAACCTATAATAGTAGGGGAAATGAAGAAATGGATGTTGGTAGGGTTCTCCATCTGGTCTAGGTATGGAAAATCTCCTTTGAAGTGGTAGACTTGATTTGGCGCTAACAAGAAGCACGGTGGCACGCCAATTTCCCAGAGAGCGCGCAGGAGAGTCACCCCGGAAACCGCACCCAAGTGTATGCATAACCCCGGGAGCTAGCCCAAAAGTCCCGGGGGCTCTGCTCCCGATAGATCTAGCGCCAAATCGAGACTTTTGGTGGCTCGATCCTGTTGGCCGCTAGACAATCAATGCTTCCTTCCGATCCTTCAAGACAGCGCACTGTTACCGGTACGGAACCTCAGCCAATCAATTGGAGCTAGAGTTGGACCGAAGGATGAGTAGGGGAGTGACCGTGTGCCTGTCGTGTTTACTTCGGTGGCGTTACCATAGCCTCTCCAGTACGTGATACGTATATATATTGAGCATACCCCTACTTCACACGCCCACAACCAGCAATGCTACAAGGTTTTACATATCACATCAGTATCCACCTTTAGCGGTCTTGACTGAAAGCTTCAAAATCGCATTCTTTTGCCCAATTTGATTCTCAATATGTCCTCACCCGATATGACATCTTGGCAGAGTGAGCAAGTGTCCACTCTGTTGGACGACCTGGCCGCCTACAGAGAGAAAAATTGGCTCTCTGCAAATGGAACACGCGCGGCAATGATAGCGAAAGCTCGTTCTCTCATTGCTACTCTCGAAACCCCAATTGAGTCAACTTTGAGGATGTACTGGGAAGAAGTAAGCGCGATTCTTGTTCTTGTCGTCGAGGACGCTAGTCTTTATTTATGGTGATAGCCTACGAGGAATACTGCTACAAGACTAGCGATCGACCTAGGCATATTCAAACTACTAGCAGAAAATGGAGGCACGGGGAAAACGTGCAGCCAACTTGCTTCCATGGCTAAAGCCGACCCTCGTCTTGTCGGTGAGTCGTCGTGAAATTCATCAGATTTCGAAGATATGGATCGCAATCTGAAGACTCTCGCTTTAGGGCGTATAATGCGGCACCTTGCCAGTACATCAGTGATCAAAGAGATCGACAAGGATATGTTCGGCCCCACGCACTTCTCCCAGGCTCTCGCTGAACCGAAATACGAAGGTGGAGTGGTTTACTGGTACTTCTCGTTCTTTACCCTCCTTCTTTGCATCTCGATGAAGAACCGCTGTGACAGGCTTCCAGTTTTGATTGCATACAACCTTCTCTCGTGAAAATACCAAGCTACCTCGCATCGCACGACTATCGAAACCCAGATGACGCTCTCCATGGCCCGTTCCAGTACGCCCTGGATACCAAGTCTTCGTTGTTTGAATGGCTGAACGCCCATCCAAGCGTAGCCCAGGCTTTCCAGGAGCACATGTCAGCATACAATGAAGGAAGACCCAAATGGATGGACGAAGGCTTCTATCCTATACTCGAACGGCTTCAGGGGGTACCAAATGAGGAAGTACTTCTTGTCGATGTCGGAGGAGGCATGGGTCACGATCTTCGAGAGTTCAAGGATAAGCATCCACATATCTCAGGACGTCTGATTCTCCAGGATCAAGACGCAGTTATTGCCCAAGTCAAAGAAAGCGGTACAGGCATTGAGGCCATGGTCCATGATTTCTTTACACCACAACCGGTCAAAGGTTGGATCATCCACATCACTATCAGACCTCTGCATAGATAGCTAATTTCCGTGGCCAATAGGTGCGAAAGCGTACTATATGCATTCCGTCCTCCACGATTGGGAGGACGATCGCTGCCGCGTAATTTTGGAACAGATCAAATCGGTCATGAAGAAAGGATACAGCAAGATTCTCATCAACGAAAACATAGTACCGGATACCAAAGCCTCTTGGCAGATCACCTCCCTCGACTGGATCATGATGGCCGTTCTGACCACCTGTGAGCGCACGGAGGCGCACTGGCGGGAATTGTTAGGGTCTGTTGGCCTGAAAGTTGTTGGTATCTGGACCAAGGAGGCTGCGGCTGGAAGTCTTATCGAAGCGGTAGTGGAAGATAACTAGAGGTCAGTGTACTTACTATCAGCGGCTTGAGCGACTATGGGAGAGCCGAGAAGCGAGCGAGACAGATCCAAAGCATGGACAGGGTGTTCATCAATGGAGAACAGCGATTTTTAGAAGCAACATTACAGGCCGATAGGGTAAATCGTTGCCTCAGTCCCTCAGTCGTATTCCAAGCCGGGCGCTAAGCCCCTTCGGGTTAGCGATACTGACTGCGCAGCCGGGTAGTAACACGTCTAAGCGTAAATATTTATTTCTTTACTGGTAAACTCCTTATTATTAATAGTATATTAATAATATTAGTATTATTTACTACGGGGTATAAATAGAGTAAGGCATATATATAAAGAACCCTAATTAAGCGAAATAAGCTAATAGTATATTAATAGGCTCCTATTACACCCTATTTACTTTATAACCGCTCCTACTAAACTACTATAATACTAAGTTTACTTATATTAAGTCTATTACCTATTAAATAAGCCTACTTTAGTAGCTTAGATACCCTATCTAATCTACTAACTACTAGAAAAATAAGGTACCCTATTATTATTATTATTACTAGCTAGCTACTAGGATTTTTAGAAATTAGAGTTAATAGATAGTAATAGCGTTATAAATGGGTTATTATAAGCAGATTAGGCTAGAAGTAGGCTAGTTAGAATTAGAAGAAGTAAGAGTATAATTAAAGTATTAATATAGCTAGTATTTATATAGTAGAATTCTATACTATTATATTATAAAGTTAAATATTAATGAATTTTATTAATAAGTAAAAAATTTATATAGTATATTACTAGAAAATAGGATATCTAATAAAATTATAGGGTTTTATACTTAGATATACTACCTTCCTATTACCTAGTTAGCTTTACTAGCTTAAATAGGCTTAGCGACTAGCTTACTAGCTAATTAATAGTACGTCTAAGGTACTAAGGTAAGTAAATCGAATGTAATAATAATTTAATTATAGGTTAGCTTATAATTAGCTATAAGTAGTATTATACTAACTATATATAAGTTCTTTTACTTAGTAGCTTTAAGAGGTACTACTAATTACTTAATCCTAAACTAGACTAACTGTTAAGTCGGGTTTTAGTACTATAAATTAGTACCGACCTGAATACTTAGTACTAGTTTAGGTACTAACCTGAATACTTAATACCTACTTCTAGTATTAACCCGAAAAGCCCTTAGTACCTTAGCGAGTTAGGTTAGACTAACCCGACTCGCTAAGGTATTACTAAGACGCCAAGCCCCTAATAAAATAGTAAGGGATACTAATTTTTTTCTAGAATTACCTCTATTCTAAAATTAGATTTTTTTTAATTAGAATTTAAATACCCCCCTTAATTTCCTAGGGGTATATATTACCTTTTTATATTACTATATTTACTTTTTAGAATTACCTAGGTAATAATAATAATAATAATTAATAATATGATAGTAAATCCTATATATAGTAAGAAATATTACTATAAATAGAAAATATTATTAATATTATAGTCTTTATCTTTATAGGGGTATATATTACTTTTTTATATTACCTTATTTACTTTTAAAGAATTACGTAGGTAGTAATAATAATAATTATAGAAAAAATAATAGAAAGTATAGTAAGAAATACTACTAAAAATAGAAAATATTACTAGGGAAAAAAGTCTTAGTAAGTCGGGTTAATACTTCGGGTTAATACTTTATCGGCAAACTGGGAACGTAGAATAATACAGAAAAATGCGGAAAATACGCACATGACAGGCGCGCTTATATGTCAGCCCTGGGGCTAGGAATAATACTATGAGTTGGAAAAGGCGTATTTAGCTGGATTTAATAACTTTTAGAAATACTAGGTAATAGGACTAATAGGAGATAAGTCCTACTAATTAGTTATAATATAACTATACTAGGCTAGTATTAACTAGGTAATTCTTATAAGGTATTAAGTCCTATTAATTAATTAGTACTAATACTTAGTAGGAGAATTAATTATAGGCGTAAAATAGGTATAAGAAACGGGGCTAGGCTAGGGGGGGGAACTCTACGCGGTTATAAATTACGTGAATTAACTATATTTAAAACCTATATTACGCTAGCGTTGACGACGTAGCCGCTATAGCTCTAGCGAGCTTCCCGTTTCTTCCCGGCGCTAGAGGAAAATCACGGATTTAAGGCCTTAAATCCGGATTTTCTATATTTAGGACTTTTAGGCTAGAATAAAAAAAAACCTAAAATTTTCCTATTTATTTCTAGTATTTTGCCTGGAAAATGCGCTTTCAGCGGATTTTCCAGTTTCGGATTTTCTGTTCCACTTCCTAGTTTGCCGATGTTAGTACTACCCTTTAGTATTAACTCGAATACTTAGTACTAACTATTAGTACCGACTTAAATACTTAGGCTATGAATTTAGTATTAACTCGCTAAGAGTCGAGTTAGGTACCTGTTAGAAACTAGACTAGGAGGCTAGTTCCTAAGGGCTGGAATAGATAGTATAAACTACTAACGAGTAGGTTATATTATAATAGTAGACTTAATACTCTAGTAACTTTATAGTTATAAAAGAACTAATCTCTACCTTCTAAAGAGGTAGAGGGAGGACTATTTAAATACCCCTTAAAGAAGCTACCTAGTCTCTTAGTTATTTAAATATAAGGATATCTATTAGATAATAAGAAGCTAAACTAGTACTACTAGAATATTACTAGTAAGTTATAGTTATACTAATTTAATATATTAAGATATCTTAATAATTACCTCCTCCTTAAGGGTATTTATCCCTAAATATTAACTATTACTATCTATAATAGGACTTATTAAAAACCTTTAAAACCCTAGTAGGGAAAATAAGAGAAAGAGTTCTAAGGATAGTAATAAGGTAGTAACGGCGATACGCTATTAATATTATATACTACTAATATATAAAGCCTTTATAGTTATAAGAGTATTAGTAGTAGGATATAATTATTAATTAAATTTATTATTATATTACTTTATAAACGCGTAATATAAATAAATAATATAGAAGTTAGGTAATAATATTACGCCGTTAAATTATATAGTTATTATATATAATATAGTATATAATATAGTTATATTTTATTTACTTTAACTTCTTTTATAACTACTAATATTAATACTAACCTATTATAAGTTACCTTAAGCTATATCTTAATATATTAATAATAAAAGCTAATATATTTAATATTAATATTATTAATATTATAAGATAACTACTATTAAAGCGTAAGTATAATATAAAGGATTAATTACTAATATAGTACTATATATTAAATAGTTAAATAACTATAATAATAACTAAGGTAAGTCTCTATTAATTATCCTTTATTATTCTATATATAGTATTACCTTATAATAGACTTTAGTTATCTTTAATATATTATAAATAAATTACTTATAAATTACCTTTTTATATAAGTCTATTATATTATTTATTTAAGGACCTTATTAATATACTATTATATTATATTTCTTTTAAATTATTTTTATACTCTTTATACTTAAAGGTATTTATATTAGCTAACTTTTATAATAGATAGTCTAATCCTTTTATTATACTACCCTTCCCTATTATACTATTAGGGTAGTAGCCCTCTCTAGGCCCTATTATCTTTAGTATACTAAGTACCTAGGTTTAAGTCCTAGGTTATTATATAATTATAAGATAGATAGGGCTTATAAGAGGTATTACTACCTTTATAAGAATTACTACCTAATTTATAATAATAGGATTATAATATATTTTACTTATAATATATTAATAGGTTATAAGTCCCCCTTATCTTTTATATTTATATATCTAGCCTCTTTACTTATAACCCTATTATTATCCTTTAAGGTAAAAAGTTATCCTATTATATTACCTTTATAATACGCGTTACTACCTTTACCTCTAAGGTAAAAGTAGTAATTTATTTAAAGGAGTATAGTAAAATACTTTTATATAAGTTATAAACCTTTAAGGAATTACTCTACTTTAAAGTAAAGGTAGATAGTTATATAGCTATTACCCTTAAAAATATCTTAGATATAATAAAGTAGTAGGTAAGTCTTTTTATTAATACTTTTTATAATATATATTAATACTTTTATAAGAGGAGTTAACTACCCTTATTATA